>OGIA01001965.1_pt1 | contig 10721 bp, 8 predicted proteins | sample 1571671 | NCBI WGS metagenome assembly OGIA01 (sample SAMEA2582027, study PRJEB24529) | metagenome | biome: Human gut stool | place: China | collected 2011
CTCCCCCTCTCGTCATCATCCCACAAAAAGTTATGGCCTATTTCAAGCCAAGATCGCGGAGCAGGTTGCTGACGGCCATATGGCCCATGGTGGCCACGGCGCCGCTGGTGGAGGACGAGCAGTGGGAGCCCATGACCAGGTTGTCCAGGGCGTACCAGCGGGCATCCTGCGGCGGCTCCTGTTCGAACACGTCCAGACCGGCGCCGTAGATGCGCTTCTGCTCCAGGGCCTCCAGCAGGGCGGGGCCGTCCACCAGCTCGCCGCGGGCGGTGTTGATGAGGATGGCTGTGGGCTTCATGAGGGCCAGGCGCGGGGCGTCCACCAGATGGCGGGTGCTGTCGTCGAGGCTGGTGTGCAGGCTGATGAAGTCGGCTTCGCGGAAGATACGCTCCAGACCGGCGCGCTCCACATGGTTCTCGCTGGCCCAGGCGTCGTCCCAGACGATGTCGTGGCCCAGCACCTTCATGCCGAAGCCCGCGCCGCAGCGGCGGGCCACCCGCTTGCCGATGGCGCCCAGGCCGATGATGCCCACGGTCTTGCCGTACAGGTCGATGCCGGTGATCTTGCTCCAGTCCCGTTCACGGCAGCGGCGGTCGATGAGGGCCACCTTGCGGGCCACGCCCAGCATGAGGGCCAGGGCGTAGTCGGCCACGGCCTCGCTGTTGGCGCCCACGGTGCGGGAGACCTTGATGCCGCGGGCCTCGCAAGCGGCAAGGTCGATATTGTCCAGGCCCACGCCGTACTTGGCGATGGCCCGCAGACGGGGCGCGGCGGCCAGCACCGTGGCATCGACGGGGTCCACGCCCACGATCAGGCCGTCGCAGTCGGCCAGCTTTTCGCACATCCGGTCGGCGGAGAGGATGCCGCCGGTATCGTTGCGCACGACGTCCAGCCCCGCATCGCGGAGGATGTCGAAGAGTTCGGGATTGTTCTTGCCGAAGGATCGCGGGGTGGCGAGGACTTTCATGACGGGGCTCCTTGTAGGGAAAGGTGTGCGGCGGGGCAGGCGTTCCTTGCCCGCAGGATGCCCGGCGGAAAAGGGGCCGGGCAGGCCGGGGAAGAGCCGTTCATGCCCTTGTGGATGCGCTGTGCGGGCCGGGCCGTTTTTGCGCGGGCGGCAGGGGCCTGCGTCCTGAACCTAGCCCAGCAGGCGGATTTGTCAACGCCGGACGCGGTCGCGGGCAGGTGCCCGTTTTCCTTTGCCTTGCGGGCGGCTGCCGTGTACAATGCGCGAAAAAATGCAACGCAGGTGACTATGAGCATTCTTCAGGACAATACTTCTTCCGCCGCCATGGAGCGGCTGGATTCCGTGGTCGACCGTCTTTGCCATCCCGAATCCCTGGACAAGGTCTGGCATTGTTCGGCCCGCGGCATGGCCATGCCTTCCCTGGACAGGCTGAACGAGATCATGGATCGCCTGCGGGCCGCCCTGTTCCCCGGCTATTTCGGGGCCGCGCGCGTCTGGCGGGAATCCATGCGCCATCATCTGGCCGCCAATCTGGACAGCGTCTACCGTCTGCTGGCCGAGCAGATCCAGCGCGGCATCTCCTTCTCCTGCAAGGGCGAGGGCGAAGGCTGCCAGAACTGTGAGCGCAACAGCCGCGAGCTGGCGCTGGCCTTCATGGACAAGCTGCCGGACATCCGCCACAAGCTGGCCGGGGATGCCCAGGCGGGCTACGAGGGCGACCCCGCGGCCACCAGCCCCGGCGAGACCATCTTCTGCTATCCCTCCATGTACACCATGGTGCATCACCGCATCGCCCATGAGCTGTACAGCCTCAAGGTGCCGCTGATCCCGCGCATCATCTCCGAGATGGCCCACTCCCGTACGGGCATCGACATCCATCCCGGGGCCACCATCGGCAACGACTTTTTCATCGACCACGGCACGGGCGTGGTCATCGGCGAGACCTGCATCATCGGCAACAGCTGCCGTCTTTACCAGGGCGTGACCCTGGGGGCGCTCTCCTTCCCCAAGAATGCCGACGGGACCCTGACCAAGGGCATCCCGCGCCATCCCATCCTGGAAGACAAGGTGACGGTCTACGCGGGCGCCACCATCCTGGGCCGCGTCACCGTGGGCCGGGGCGCGGTCATCGGCGGTAACGTCTGGATCACCGACGACGTGCCCGCCGGGGCCAAGGTCACGCAGGAGCGTCCGTCATGAGGCCCGTGCGCAAGGGGCGCCTTTTCCTGCCGCTGCTCCTGCTGGCGGCGGTGATGCTGGCGGCCTGCCTGAGCGGCTGCGGCACGGAGGTTAAGGCCAAGGGACAGATGATCGGCGGCGTCTCCATGGGACGCGGCCTGTAACAGCGAGGTCGGGATCATGCGTACTCTGGTACAGGGTGGTCTTGTGGTGCGCCATGACGGCGTGCGCAGGGCCGATGTCTTGTTGGAGGACGAGCGTATCGTGGAAGTGGGCGAAGGCCTTTCCGCTTCCGGCGCCTGCGTGGTGGACGCCACGGACTGCTATGTGCTGCCCGGTGGGGTGGACGCCCAGGTGCGTCCCGCCGGTGCGGGGCTGGGCGGCCTGGCCCGGGCCGCGCTCCTGGGCGGTACCACCAGCCTGGGCGTGCTGCCGCCGTGCGACGGCTCCACGCCGGTCACGGACGGCCTGCCCCTGGATGTGGTCGTGCACGCCGATGCCGCCGGTGAACTGCCGGATGCGGCGGCCTGCGCGGCTTTCCCCGCGTCGCTGCTGACGGCTGCCGACGCCTGCACGCGCCTGCGCGGTCTCAAGAGCCAGGGCATGCTGCCGCTGGCGGCCTGCGGTCTGGAGCCCGTGGTCAGGGGCATGCGTGCCCGTCTGGAAGCCGAAGGGCAGCGGGACGTGCAGATCTGGCCGCAGGTCTTCCCGGCCTATGCCGAAGAAACGGCCGTGCGTCTGGCGCTGACCCTGGCCCATGCGGCGGAAAGCCCGCTGTGTCTGGGCCCGGTCTCGTCGGCACGCGCCCTGACGGCGCTTTCCGGCGGGCATGATTGCGGCCGTATCCATGCCTGCACGGCGCCGCGCTATCTGCTGCTGGATGCCGCCAGCTATGGCGAGGGGGCGGCCGAGGGCCTGAAGTATGTCTGCATGCCGCCCCTGCGGGCCCCGCGTGACGGGCGCCTGCTGTGGGAAGCCCTTGCCCGCGGCCTGCTGGATCATGTGGTCTCCGCCCATGACGAGGTCAGCTATGCCCGCAAGTGGGCCACCGGCCGGGAATCGGTCTTTGCCTGCCCGCAGGGCATGCCCGGCGTGGAGACGCGCCTGCCCCTGCTGTTCTCGGAAGGCGTGCGCAAAAGCCGCCTGACCCTGCCGCGCTTCGTGGATGTGGCCTGCACCACGCCTGCCGCCCTGCTGGGCCTGGGCGAACGCAAGGGCCGTCTGGAAGCCGGTTTCGACGCCGACGTGGTGGTGCTGGATCCTGTCTGCTGCCGGGAGCTGAGCGTCCGCGGCCTGCATCAGGGCGACTATACGCCCTATGAAGGCCTTGAGGTGCAGGGCTGGCCGCGCCATGTCTGGGCGCGGGGCCGCCATGTGGTCACCGAAGGTGTCTGGAGCGGCCCGGAGCAGGGCAGCACCGGCCCGGCCGCCTGAGGAACGTTTTTGCCGGCGCGGCATCCCTGAGGGGGTGCCGCGCCTTTTTTGCTTTGGCGGCGCACTTGGCAGAGCGGGCCTTGCCGGGTATAAGAACGCTTCGCACCACTGTTGCGGAGCGCAGCCGGATGCCGCGCTGCCGCAGGCCAGGGAAGATGGCCCCGGCCGGTCGGGCGCATGCCCGGGGACCGGCCCCTGGGGGCCTGTCTTTTTTGCCGGTGCGCCGGGGCCCGCACTCCCACGGCGGCGCCGCTCCGGCCCGAAAGGAGGATGTATGCTGGAAAAGATTTTTGACCTCAAGGCCAACGGGACATCGGTCCGGCAGGAATTGCGTGCCGGTCTGACAAGCTTCATGGCCATGTGCTACCTGATCTTCGTGGTGCCTTCCATGCTGGCCGATGCGGGCATGCCGCGCGAGAGCGCCGTGGCCGCCGTCATCTGGGTGACCATCGCCATCACCCTGCTCATGGGCCTGTGGGCGCGCTTCCCCGTGGGCGTGGCGCCCGGTCTGGGGATCACGGCCTTTTTTGCCTATTACGTCTGTGGCCCGGCCGGCTACAGCTGGCAGACGGGCCTGGGCGCCGTCTTCATCTCCGGCGTGTTCTTCATGCTGCTGACCGTGACCCGCGTGCGGCAAATGATCATCGACGCCGTGCCCATGGACCTGAAATACGCCATCGTGGTCGGCATCGGGGCCTTCATCGCCTTCATCGGCCTCAAGAACTGCGGCATCGTGGTGGCGGACCCCTCCACCTTCGTCACCCTGGGGCCCCTGACCAAGCCCGAAGCCCTGCTGGCCCTGGGCGGCCTGGCCCTGATGGCCATGCTCATGTGCCTGCGGGTGCCCGGCTCCATGATCATCGGCATCCTGACCGTCACCGTGGCCGGTGTGCTCTGCGGCGTGACCGCCATGCCGGAGCAGGCCTTTTCCGGCTTCAGCCTGCCCCTGCCCACCGAGACCTTCATGCAGATGGACCTCAAGGGCGCTCTGCATCACGGCCTGATCTCCATCATCTTCACCCTGACCATGGTGGACCTGTTCGACAACATGGGCGTGCTCATCGGCCTGGCGCGCAAGGCCGGCTTCATGGATGAGGATGGCCACATCCGCCATCTGGACAGGGCCCTGGTGACCGACTCCATCGGTACCATGTGCAGCGCCGTGCTGGGCGCCACCACGGCCACGTCCTATCTGGAATGCGCCGCCGGTGTGGCCGAAGGCGGCCGTACCGGCCTGACGGCCGTGACCATCGCGGGCCTGTTCCTGCTGGCCCTGTTCTTCACGCCGCTGGTGGCCATGGTGCCCGCCTATGCCACGGCCCCCGTGCTGGTGCTGGTGGGCGCCCTGATGATGCAGGAAGTGGTGCAGATCAAGTTCCGCGATCTGAGCGTGGCCATCCCGGCCTTCCTGACCATCATCGCCATGCCCCTGACCTTCAATATCGCTACGGGCTTCGGCTTCGGCTTCATCAGCTTCGTGGTGCTGCGCGTCCTGACCGGGCGCCGGCGCGAGGTGAGCCCCATCATGTACATTGTTGCCATCTGCTTTGCCGCCAACTTTGCGTTGCGCGGCTAGCAGGGCTGGACCATATCAACTCTCAAAGGATCAAGGCGGAATTATGTCTGGTAACACACAGCGTGAGATGCTGGGAAGCCGTCTGGGCTTCTTGCTGCTTTCGGCGGGCTGCGCCATCGGCCTCGGGAACGTCTGGCGTTTCCCCTACATCACCGGCGCGTATGGTGGCGCCATCTTCGTGGGTATCTATCTGCTCTGCCTGTTCGCTGTGGTGCCTACCATGATCATGGAATTCGCCGTGGGCCGTGCCGCCCGCCGCAACATGGGCCTGGCCTTCCACATCCTTGAGCCCAAGGGCAGCAAGTGGCACTGGGGCGGCAAGGTGGCCCTTATCGGCAGCTACCTGCTGATGATGTTCTACACCACGGTCACGGGCTGGATGCTCTATTACTGCTGGTACATGGCCAGCGGCGCCCTGAGCGGCCTGGATGCCGCCGGTGTGGGCAAGTTCTTCGGTGCCACCCTGGGCGACCCCGTGGCCCAGGTGGTGGGCATGACCCTGGTGGTGCTCATGGGCTGCGGCGTGTGCGCCATGGGCGTGCAGAAGGGCGTGGAGCGCGTGGTCAAGCTGATGATGCTGGGCCTGCTCTTCATCCTCATGGCCCTGGTCATCCGCTCCCTGACCCTGCCCGGCGCCGAGGCGGGCGTTTCCTTCTACCTGTCGCCCGATCCCTCCAAGCTGGAGAAGACCGGCCTGTTCCCGGTCATCAATGCGGCCATGAACCAGGCTTTCTTCACCCTGTCCGTGGGCATCGGCGCCATGTGCATCTTCGGCAGCTACCAGGGCAAGGACCGCTCCCTGACCGGTGAGGCCATGTGGATCATGGGCCTGGATACCTTCGTCGCCCTGATGGCCGGCCTGATCATCTTCCCGGCCTGTTTCGCCTTTGGCGTGGAGCCCGGCTCCGGTCCCGGCCTGGTCTTCGTGACCCTGCCCAACATCTTCAACGTCATGGCCGGCGGCCAGCTGTGGGGCACGCTGTTCTTCATCTTCATGAGCTTCGCGGCCCTCTCCACGGTCATCGCCGTGTTCGAGAACATCATCTCCTACAGCGCCGACGTGTGGGGCATGGAACGCCGCCGCGCCACCTGGCTGCATGCCGTGGGCATCTGGGTCTGCTCGCTGCCCTGTGCCCTGGGCTTCAACCTGCTGGCCGATTTCCAGCCCCTGGGCGCCGGCACCTGCGTGCTGGATCTGGAAGACTTCCTCATCAGCAACAACATCCTGCCCCTGGGCGGCCTGTTCTTCCTGCTCTTCTGCTGCCTGCGCCGCGGCTGGGGCTGGGACAACTTCATCGCCGAAGTGGACCAGGGCGTGGGCATGAAGTTCCCCCGCTGGCTGCGCGGCTATGTGACCTACGTCCTGCCCTGTCTGATCATCTTCGTGTTCGTCATGGGCTACGTGGACAAGTTCTGGAAGTAGGCGGGCCCGGCGGTCCGCAAGGGCCGCTCCCGCTGTCGGGACCGTTCCCCGCGCCGCATGGCGGCCTCCGGGGGGCGGTCCTGTCATGCACGGCCCGGAGCATGAGAGCCCCGGCCGCATCCACGGATCTTCGGCCGTCCGCGGGACGGCATCATCATGTCCTGCTCCCGGAAGATGACCCGGGCAGCGTCCCCGCAGCAGCCTGACGGCTGCACGCCTCCGGCCGGGGGCGGCGCGGACCGCAAAGGGCAGGGCGCCGGGCAGAGGCCTCCGGCTCTCTTCCCGTGCACAACGACACATGCCGACCCAGCGGCCGGCAGGGAGGTTTCATGTCTCAGTCCAGAGAGATGCTGGGCAGCCGTCTGGGCTTTCTGCTGCTTTCGGCGGGCTGCGCCATCGGGCTGGGGAACGTCTGGCGCTTCCCCTATATCACCGGTGCTTACGGCGGCGCGGTCTTCGTGGGCGTCTACCTGCTCTGCCTGCTGGCCGTCCTGCCGGTGATGATCATGGAATTCGCCGTGGGCCGTGCGTCCCGCAGCAACATGGGGCGGGCCCTGAAGGTCCTGCCGCCCGAGGGCACGCGCTGGCACATGTTCAGCAAGATCCCCCTGTGGGGCAGCTACCTGCTCTCCATGTTCTACACCACGGTCACGGGCTGGATGCTGGCCTATTGCTGGCACAGCTTTTCCGGCAACCTTTCCGGTCTGGACACTGCGGGCGTGGCGTCCTTTTTCGGCAGCACCCTGGCCAGCCCCTTCGAACAGGTGCTGGGCATGACCATCGTGGTGGGCGTGGGCTGCCTGGTCTGCGCCATGGGCGTGCAGAAGGGCGTGGAGCGCGTGGTCAAGGTCATCATGGTGGGCCTGCTGGCCATTCTGGTGCTGCTGGTGGTCCGCAGCCTGACCCTGCCCGGTGCGGGCGCGGGCGTGAGCTTCTATCTGGCCCCGGACGTGGAGAAGATGCAGAGCGTGGGCTGGTACGCCGTGCTCAATGCGGCCATGACCCAGGCTTTCTTCACCCTGTCGGTGGGCATCGGCAACATGACCATTTTCGGCAGCTACCAGAGCAAGGACCGCTCCCTGACCGGTGAGGCCCTGTGGATCATGGCCGGCCTGATCATCTTCCCGGCCTGTTTCGCCTTCAGTGTGGCGCCCAACAGCGGCCCGGGCCTGATCTTCATCACCCTGCCCAACATCTTCAACGCCATGGACGGCGGCATCCTCTGGGGCACGCTCTTCTTCGTGTTCATGAGCTGCGCGGCGCTCTCCACGGTCATCGGCGTGTTCGAGAACATCATCTCCTACAGCGTGGACGTCAGCGGCATGCCGCGTCGCCGGGCCTGCGCCGTGCATTTCGTCTGTCTGTGGCTGGCCTCGCTGCCCTGTGCGCTGGGCTTCAACCTGCTGGCCGACTTCCAGCCTCTGGGCCCCGGCACCTGCGTGCTGGATCTGGAAGACTTCCTGCTCAGCAACAACCTGTTGCCCTTCGGCTGCCTGCTCTTCCTGCTTTTCTGCAGCTGGCGGCGCGGCTGGGGCTGGGACAACTTCGTGGCCGAGGTCAACCAGGGCCAGGGGGTGCGCTTCCCGCGCTTCATGAAGTATTATCTGCGTTACGGCCTGCCCTGCATCATCCTGCTGGTCTTCGTCATGGGCTACGTGGACAAGTTCGGCAAATAATCTCCGGGTACTTGCCCTCGGCGCCGTGCCGGGGCATAGTGCAAGGGCCGCACGCTTGGGCGGCAATCCCGAAAAAGGAAGATCCATGAGTACTCTGCTGCAGAAATCCTCCAAGAAATCGCTGATCCGTGAATACGGCGAAGCCCTGCTGGTGGCGCTGGTCCTGGCGTTCGTCATCAGGACCTTCGTGGTCCAGGCCTACAAGATCCCCTCGGAATCCATGGTCGAGACCCTGCTGGTGGGCGACCACCTGCTGGCCAGCAAGTTCGCCTACGGCATCAAGATCCCCTTCACCCACAGCTACATCTACCGTGGCGATGATCCCGCCTACGGTGACATCATCATCTTCGAATACCCCAACGATCCCTCGGTGGACTACATCAAGCGCGTCATCGGCCTGCCCGGCGACGTCATCACCGTGCGTGACAAGCGCCTTTACCGCAACGGCATGCCCGTGGAAGAAAAGTACATCCGCTACGAGCAGCCCAACATCATCGAGCCCATCCGCGACAACTTCGGGCCCGTGACCGTGCCGCCGGACAAGTACTTCGTCATGGGCGACAACCGCGACAATTCGTTGGACTCCCGCTTCTGGGGCTTTGTGGATCGCGGTGCCATCCAGGCCAAGGCCTGGCGCATCTACTGGTCCTGGGACGACAAAGACAACAGCCCGCGCTGGAGCCGTATCGGCAAGGCCGTCCGCTAGGGCGCGGGACCGGGGAGATCCTGTTGCGGGAAGAGGCATCGTACCGGCAGCGGAAGGACGCTCCTTTCCCGGCCGTGGCCTCTTTCCCGTGCATATTGCCGGAAGGGCATGACGGGTACGCCCCCTGCCGTGTCCTGCGGGCTTTTTCCAGAGAAGCATGATCACAGGCGCTGTCGCAGATGCGGCAGCGCTTTTTTTACAGCCGCCGTACGGGCCGGAGCGACGGTCATCCCGTACGGGGATGGCCCTTTCCGCAGAGGGGCGACGGCGGCGCGGGGGAGGAGTATGGTCATACGATTGTACGGCGCCGGTCTGGAAGGGGTGGATGCCTTCCCGGTGGATGTGGAAGTGGACCTGGTGCGTCAGGGCCTGCCCGGTTTCACGCTGGTGGGCCTGGCCGAGGCGGCCGTGCGCGAGGCCCGGGAGCGGGTCTTTTCAGCCCTGCGGGCCTGCGGATTTCGCCTGCCGCCCTCGCGCATCACCGTGAATCTGGCCCCGGCCGGACGCCGCAAGAGCGGGACCGCCTTCGACCTGCCTCTGGCCCTTGGCCTGCTGGCGGCCAGCGGGCAGATCCCCGTGGAAGCCCTGCAGGGCCGGGTCTTTGCCGGAGAGCTTTCCCTTTCCGGCGCGCTCCGTCCGGTGCCCGGCATGCTGCCCCTGGCCATCATGGCCCGGCAGCTGGGTCTCGCTTCCGTCATCCTGCCGCCGGACAACGGCGCCGAGGCGGCTGTGGTCCGGGACGTGGCGGTCTACACGCCCGCGCATCTTTCCCAGTGCGTGGCCTTTCTGCTGGGGCGGGAAGAGCTCGAAGCCCGGCAGCCCCTGCCCGCGCCTTCGGAGGATGCCGTCCTGTCCGGCATGGACTTTGCCGAGGTCCGCGGCCAGCAGGGCGCGCGGCGTGCGTTGGAAGTGGCGGCCGCCGGTGGGCACAACCTGCTCATGATCGGCCCGCCCGGCAGCGGCAAGACCATGCTGGCCCAGCGTCTGCCCACCATCCTGCCGCCCCTGGACTTTGAAGAAGCCCTGGAAGTCACCAAGGTCTACAGCGTGGCGGGCAAGCTGGCCCCCGGGCAGGGGCTGGTGCGCGTGCGTCCCTTCCGGGCGCCGCATCACACGGTCTCGGAGGTGGCCCTGGTGGGCGGCGGCCTGCATCCCCTGCCCGGTGAGGTGAGCCTGGCCCATCGCGGCGTGCTCTTCCTCGACGAGCTGCCCGAATTCCGCAAGAACGCGCTGGAAGTGTTGCGCCAGCCCCTGGAGGACGGCCGCGTGACCATCGCCCGTGCCGGGCAGAGCCTCACCTATCCGGCCGCCTGCATGCTGGTGGCCGCCATGAATCCCTGTCCCTGCGGCTACTACGGGGACCCCGACCACGAATGCACCTGCCGCCCCGACATCCTGCACCGCTACCGCAACCGGCTGTCCGGGCCCTTGCTGGACCGTATCGACGTCCACGTGGAGGTGCCTGCCGTGCCCTATGAGGACTTGCGCGGGGGCAGCCCTGCCGAAGACTCGTCCACCATCCGAAAACGCGTCCTGGCGGCTCGTGAGCGCCAAAATGACCGCTATGCCGGTACAGCCTGCCGTTGCAATGCCGATCTGGGCGGTTTCCTGCTGGAACGCTACTGCGCCCTCGATGCCGCCGGGCACGCGCTCATGGAGCAGGCCGTGCGCGCCCTGGGCCTCTCCGCCCGCGCCTACACCCGGGTGCTGCGTCTGGCCCGTACCATCGCCGACCTGGAGGGCAAGGACGCCATCGCTAC
>OGIA01001966.1_pt1 | contig 10707 bp, 8 predicted proteins | sample 1571671 | NCBI WGS metagenome assembly OGIA01 (sample SAMEA2582027, study PRJEB24529) | metagenome | biome: Human gut stool | place: China | collected 2011
AGCCGTATCATTTCTCCGACTTTACACCCGCTATATTATAAAATATCAGCAGAGGCAATATCCAAGATGGATTGGATTTCCATACAATGTTATGGTCCTTCTCCCGACCGCTATCCGGTGGAACAGTATAAGATTGATCTGCAGACTGTAATCAGCAATGGTGGTATTCCGAATGAGAAGATTGTTGCCGGACTTCCGTTTATTGGAGCCACTAGTGATAAGTCTGCTACACAGGCTTATAGCTCTTTTGTTAATGGTAATTTGATTACCAGCCCTGACCAGAATACTGTGACTTATAATGGCAAAGAGTATCTGTTTGATGGGCAGACTAATATCAAGATAAAGACCCGCTATGCCCGCCAACAGAATATGCGTGGTGTCATGAGCTGGGATTTGGCTACGGATGTACCTTTTACAAACTCGCTATCATTGCTGAAAGCTATGAAAGAAGCGGCAGCAGAATAATCTGTTGCATAGACCATCTGCTTCATATAAGCAGATGGTCTATCAACTTGTCTTTAGATTATAAGAAAAAGTGTTATTCTATTATTAAGTTTCGCCCTTTAGGGTACTTCACTTTATAGCGTAAAGCTAAATCACGTTGTTCGCCGGGCTGTAAGGTTATTTGCCAGGTGATGATACCTTTCGCTTCATCCAGATTGCCGCCGCTGATTTCTTCTGCTGTTACGGTAATGTTATTGTTGCGTGATACAGGCAGTTGGTCGTAAAGCGTAAGGGTGACAGGTTCGGGACGCGTATTGCGGACAGAAAGTTTCCATGCAATGGATTGCGTCTGATTGGAACCCATAAACTTGCGTGAGGTATATTCGTTCTCTTTCGTACGCTGTATCATGATACGTTTATCACGACCTAAAGAGAAGGATAGTGTGTCGTTCTGTTGGGTGACATTCATAATGGACTTGCCAATGAAAGTATTCTCAAAGTAAACATTTGCTTCGCCTTCAAGTAAGTTTAGCTTTTCCCAATCGGTTACCTGGGCAATCAGGAAAGCATCTTTATCTATCTTCGGAGTACTTTGGTAAGTATAGGAAGCGGGTAATTCGTAATAACCGATTTCAGCAACTACAGGTTTGTTATCAGAAGGAATGGTGTAGGGCACTTTTATTTCAAATTCGTAGCCCATCTGTCCCTGGCTTTGTTCAACGTCGAGAGCCATGCTGGTCTCTTCTTCGTATTGAATATCTTTTTTATGGTTTACCTTAAGACCGGAGACAGCACCTGCCATAAGAGGTTTCCTTTCAGCGCCGTAACCTACTACCACTACTTCATCCAAAGCCTGTGTATCTTCCTGAAGGGTAACATTCATAATATTTCCTTGTATATCTCTGGTCTGAGTCTGATAGCCAATATATGAAAATTGAAGTTTGTTTTGCCCATTGGGAATAGTTATGGAATACTTACCGCTTATGTCGGTGATGGCTCCTATCGTAGTCCCCGGAATGGTAACGGTAGCACCTATTACGGGCGTACGTTCATTATCAAGAACGATTCCTGAAACAGTGTTTCCATTGAGATTCAAATTGTAGCGTGGTGCTGCAAGTCCGTAATCCAACCAGTAAGTAGACAGAGTGGGGGCTACGCTTCCGGTGGAAGGATTAGAGGAGGAAAGGGATAATTCTACGTTCTTCCACTCTTCCTTGGTATTCTGAAAGATGTTGGCTTTGTAAATGATGGAGATAGGCTCGGCCAGGCTACCGGAACGAACATCATAGGAAGGGAACCAACCGGCATTTTTTACATAATAGTTCAGAGTGAATGTAGCTTTGCAAGCTGCTGGCGCATTTACATTGACCACAATTTCACTCATAGGGGTTAGAGATTTACCGCTTAGTTGTGCCAGTTCAGAGTTTAGTTGTCCCTGTTTGATGGCAAGTTCGGCTATCTGTTCATTGATGGCAAGTTCTTTTGTTTTCAGAGTTTTCAATTGTCCGGAGTAATATTGATTCACTTCTTTGATAGTGGCCAGAGAAGTAGCGGTATTCTTATTGTTGACGGAGCAATTTGTTTTCAGCATTTCATATTCGGCATTGATAAGTCCAAGCTCGGCATTCTGTTCTTTTTGCTGTTTCTCTATTTTTTTAAGCTCCTTTTGCAGGCTTTGTTGTTTTTCGCTGACGGCAAGGCTGTCTATATAGTTGTATTGCCGGTTGACTGCTGTAACGGTGAGTTTTCCCTTGGCACTGACCTGCATACTTTGTGCATCCATATAGGGGGATAATCCGGTAAAGATGAGCGTTGAATTTCCTGCCGGAATATCTACTTGTTTGGTACGCGTCACTTGGGCACCGTCAATGAACAGCGTTACCTTTTCGGCAGTTGTTTTCACCTTGTTTTGTCCCATAAGGGTGGTGGCTGCACAAAGGCAGAAACATGCCCATAGTCCTAATCTCAGTCGTTTCATAGTCAGTCTTTTTAATGTTATGTCACAAATATATGGATATTTCATTAACAATTGCTTTTATATATTGTCTTTTTTGCTTGCATCTTTACTGAAAAGATTGTTCTTTTGTACAATATGTTTGTTTACTCAATCTATCTGGGCTTTATGAAAATCAATCAATGGATATTTTACTCTTTGTTTCTGGGACTCATCAGTTGTCAATCGCAAGAACAGACTTTTACTGTGCATTGCACCGGACTGGACGCTCACGAAGGAGATACGGTCTACCTGTGGCGATATGGCGCCGACCGTATGACGGGTGACCGTGATTATGGGAAAGCTCCTTTGGACTTCGCTATTATCAGAAACGGAGAAGTTTCATTTTCCGGAAAAGAAGATATGTTGCATATCTATGGAATGGAGCATTCCGGCAGTATGAATTTCTTTTATCCCGAAAGAGGAAAACTGACGTTGACAAATGTAGTCCCACCGACAATGCCTGTACCGGATAAAAGTACCAATCCCCATTCACAAAACGTACGTCTTTGGAAACTTTGGCATGAAGATGATTTTCCGCTGGAAGCTACGCGGCAATTTGTATTCGACAATGCCCGGAACGTAATAGGGTGGATGGTGTTTGATCGTTGGGCAGCGATCTATCCGGATGAACTGGAGACATTGTATCAGAAAACTCCTTCACAAATGCGCGACAGTACATCTGTATTGATAGGACTGAAACGGATGCTGGATGCTACCCGTAGCCTGAAGGCGGGAGATCATTTTATTGACTTCAAACAAGTGGAATATGCAGAGAAAGACAGTTTGCTCTTTTCGGACATTGCAGGGCAGGGACATCCTGTGTGTTTACTCTTTTTTCTGAAGCCCAATGAAAAAGATGCTGTCCGTACAGAAATCAAAAATCTGCGAGAGCAATATCCTGACATACGTATAATTGTCCCCACTTATAGATACCCGGATCCGGAATCTAAAGAGTTCATTCATGAACTGGAGACCGTCTATCAGGCGACCATCCTGGATGACAGTCGCCGTTTTGAGAAAAGTGCCCGCTGGAAGTATCGTATTTACGGTTCCTTCAACTACGAATACTTATTTGATGCCCAGGGGCAGTTGGTGAAGATGAAACCTGTTTTATAAAGACGCATAATAGGCTTCTGCCTTTGCAAGTGTCTCTGGCTTACCCACATCAAACCAGTTTTCGCTGTCTATAGGAAATCCTTGAATGCGTGCTTTCGGGCAGATATCCACATAAAACGGAATAATGGAAAATTTCCCTGTCCAGCGTTCATCTTCCATATAACGGAAAATAGAGGGAGAAAGAACATGGACGCAACCAAAAGCTTGCAACTGATAATGATTGCTGGGATAATCGAGTTCTTTGGGGAGTACTTCGCCTGTAGAAAGATTCGTCCAACCACAAAGGTGGTTATCTTGATTCATCAATAGATAGCGGGATGTTTTCCGGTGATTAGTGAGCAGAGTGGCATCTGCATCACTTTCCAGATGGTGGTGGTAGAAAGCATTGAGATCCAGGTCTGTCAGGATATCGGCATTATGTATAAGAAAAGGCTCGTTGCTCTCCAGCAGAGGACGGGCTTTTTTGATACCACCACCGGTATCCAGCAGTTCACCCCGTTCGTCACTGATATGAATATCCACACCGAAGTTCTGGTTTGCACGGAGGAAGTCTATAATCTGACTTCCAAAATGGTGGATGTTTATGGTGATATCATGGAAGCCGGCATCTTTTAGTTTTAAGATGACACGCTCCAGCATCGTTTTGCCTGCTACGGAGACAAGTGCCTTGGGCATATTGTCTGTCAGTGGGCGCAGGCGGGTGCCGAGGCCTGCGGCAAATATCATTGCTTTCATTCTTTTTATTTCTTGAATTATCGGAAGTTTAGACCAATATTCTTATCCTCTACCTATCTGCTCCGTATCAAGTCCCTGTCTGGGCCGTACCAAGTCCGTCTGTATAGATACGGAGCAGGTACGGACTTGACAGGAAAAGGAACAGTAGGAATGAGGAAAAATAGACTACTATTCTTTAGTTTTTCGCTTTAAAAGTCTGTTCAATATTCTGTTCCCTGTGCATCAGATTTACCTGTACTCCGAATTTCTGGTTCAGATGTTCTGCCAGGTGTTGTGCTGAATAAACCGAGCGGTGTTGTCCGCCTGTGCATCCGAAACAAATGGAAAGGTTTGTAAATCCGCGTTCCATATATCGTTTCACGGAAGCATCTACCAGACCGTATACATGTTCGAGGAACGTGGTTATTTCTCCATCATCTTCCAGGAAGCGGATAACAGGTTCATCCAGTCCGGTGAAGGGCTTATAACGGTCGTACTTACCGGGGTTGTTTACGGCACGGCAGTCGAATACAAAGCCACCACCGTTGCCACTGGAATCCTCAGGGATACCTTTTTTATATGCAAAACTGGTGACCTTTACTATAAGACGGCGCTTCTGGAGATCGTCAGTAAATTGTTTCAGCTCGGTAAGTTCTTTCAGCACATGACAGAGGTACGGATATTCGGGATAGGGTTCCTGCAATAGTTGTCGCAGGTTTTCAATAGCGAAGGGGACGCTTTGGATGAAATGGGGTTTCTTCTCGAAATAGCCACGGAAGCCATAAGCACCCAGCACTTGCATGGTACGGAACAATACGAAATGACGTAATTGAGCATAGAAATATTTCTCGTCCACAGGCTGGTATTTACACAGGGAGTCCAAGTATTCCTTTAAAAGTTCTTTGCGAAGGCTCTCAGGATAATTGGCCTTGGCTTGCCACAGGAAGGAAGCCACATCATAATAAACCGGACCTTTACGTCCGCCTTGGAAGTCGATGAGCCATGGCTCACCTTCTTTAATCATAACGTTCCGGCTTTGGAAATCACGATACATGAATGTAGCCGAACTACTGCGCATCAATACGTCCGCCATCTTCTGGAAATCATCTTCCAGGCGGTCTTCCTGAAACTCCATTCCGGTAGCTTTCAGAAAACAGTATTTGAAGTAATTCAAGTCCCATAAGATACTGCGGCTGTTGAATTCCGACTGTGGGTAGCAATATGAGAAATCCATTCCGTCTGCACCGGAGAACTGTATGGCAGGCAACAGGCGCATTGTTTTGCGCAGAAGCTGCTTTTCTTCTTCATCAAAAACACTGGTCTTGCGTCCTTTTTCGATGGCATTAAACAGGAGAGTGTCTCCCAGGTCTTCCTGCAGATAAAATGCATCGTTATCACTCTTTGCTACGACTTGTGGCACGGGCAGTCCTTTCTTGCGGAAGTGGTCTGCCATATAGAGGAAAGCCTGATTCTCTTCGAGGGAAGTCCCGCTGACACCAATAAGGGTAGGGGTGCCCGTAAGGCGGAAGTAACGACGATTGGAGCCGGATGAAGGAAGTTCTTCAATAGCTTCCGGTTCGTGTCCGGTATACGTACAATATAATTTCTTGAGTTCTTCAGTAATCATAGTAATTTACTTTTATTTGGGCAGCTAAGGTAAGAGTTTTGGGGAATATATACTACCTTTGCGGGAAATAAATCTGTGCGGTATGATAAGAAATATTCCCCAATTTCTGATAGCGGCGCCTACTTCGGGCACTGGAAAAACCACTGTCAGCCGATTGTTGATGACGTTATTGACGCAGAAAAAACTACGTGTACAGCCCTATAAGTGCGGGCCGGATTATATCGACACGAAGTATCATGAAAAAGCTTGCGGAATTCCGTCTTACAATCTGGACCCTTTTATGGCTTCCGAACAACATATGCGTGAAGTGTATGTTTCACATGCCAAAGATGCGGATGTCTGTATCGTAGAAGGTATGATGGGCATGTTCGATGGATACGACCGTAGTAAAGGTTCATCGGCAGAGATTGCAAAGATTTTGAATCTTCCTGTTGTGTTGGTGGTAAATGCTAAGTCGGCCGCTTATTCACTGGCCGCTATGATTAAAGGTTATTTGGATTTTGATCCGCAAGTGGAAGTCGCAGGCGTTATCTTCAATCAGGCAGGGAGCGACCGTCATGAGGAAATGTTGCGTGAGATTTGCGGTGATCTGAATGTACCTTGTTTGGGTTGCTTGCGGAAATTCGATGCTTTGAAAGAGGAAAGCAGGCACTTGGGACTGGATTTCAGTCGTAAAGATGAAGATGGTATCACTGAGACACTGCTGAAGCAGCTAGATGCACAATTGAACTTGGATCTATTATTGCAGATCACACGCCGGGAGGTGGATGTCACCACAGAAGTCAAAAAGAATGTCTCTCTATCCGGAAATATATGGGTGGCACGCAATAAGGAAAGTTTCTCCTTTATCTATGCTGAACATCTTGATTACCTGAATCAGTTTGGTACGGTTACTTTCTTCGATCCGGAAGACAACAGTGCGGTAGTACCGGATAATGTGGATTTGCTCTATCTGCCCGGAGGTTATCCGGAAAATCGTGCGCTTCAATTGAGTGCAGCCCCCCGTGTAATAGATTCAGTCAAGGCTCATATTGAGCGGGGAGGAAAAACAATTGCTGAATGTGGCGGTATGATGTATCTGGCTTCGGAACTGGTGATGTGCAAAGATCCCTATACAGCTTTCAAAATGGTAGATGCACTACCTATGAAAGTTTCCGCTTGCAAGGATGATATGCGTTTGGCAATGGGGTATAGAAGCTTTGATTTTCGTGGGGTGAAGCTGCGTGGACATGAGTTTCATTATTCACGGATCATTGAGCAGGATGAGAAGCTTGCTTCGGCTGTGCAAGTTTATAATGCTAAAGGACACCCTGTGAATACAGCCGTGTTTCGTTATAAAAATCTGATAGCGAGCTATACGCATTTGTATTGGGGAGAAACGGGAATTTGGTCATTATTCGAACAAGTTCCGGGAGAGTGAAATTACTTAAGCTTATTGATTCAGTTTAGCAAGTAGCAGTTTAGCAAGTAGCCTGAAAGGCTTTTATTATATAGCGTAGGGCATCGCCCTACGTAACAAATATGCCCTCGATAACAAGCCCTGAAAGGGCGTAATATATTCTTTTATTTCGCCCTTTCAGGGCTTAAACAAAAATGTATATTACTCATGTAGGGCGATGCCCTATGCTATATAATCTCAGGCTTTCAGCCTGACGGATTGTTTGTGAACTTGAATAAAATCATGTAAGAAATAGCAATATTTATGAGACGAATTTATACTAAAACAGGAGATAAAGGGATGACAGGCATCCACGGTGGAGAGCGTGTTCCGAAAGATGATATCCGCATTGAAGCCAATGGCTGCATTGATGAACTGAATACGGTGATAGGAATTGTCAGGTCGTTGCTTCCGGTGAAAGATGCATGGCAGGAATTACTCCATGATATACAACGTGAGTTGATGGTGGTGATGAGCCATGTTGCAACCCCTTCCGGTTTACGGGATGCAGATCCGGAGAGACCGGGTAGTGGTAATCCCAACGAACTTCATGCTGTGGAAATGACAGTGCAGTGCGAACAGGCTATGGACGCAATGATGCTTCAGCTTGAAGATAACGGCTATTTCCTGCTACCGGGTGGAACACAGGTGTCGGCTCAATTACAGTTTGCCCGTGCCGTAGCCCGTCGTGCCGAACGTAGGCTTTGGACGCTGAATCGGGAAGATCCTGTACCGGAAGATATATTGCGTTTTATCAATCGACTTTCCGACCTGTTCTTTGTCATGGCCCGTATGGAAATGCAACGCCAGGGATGGGATGAGGAACGGTGGCAATCATTTGCTTATAAACGAAAGCGATAATGCTTATTCTTGAATACCCATAAACTCAACAAGAAGTACACTACCACTTGTACCCACAGGGTTATCATTTCCGGACGGATATCTACCATATCTCCTCCCATTGAATTCAGTTTGACGAAGGCAAGCACGGCAGGTGCTGCCGGAACTACGTAGTGTGCTGCCTGCCAATACCATGGCATCAGTTCGAGCGGATAAGAGACGCCGGACAGGAAGATATAGCCTACGGAGAAGAAGGCGATCATCAGTAGAGGTGCTTCTGAGTCTGTGAAGTAACGTGATGCAGCCAGTCCGAAGAAACTTGTTCCTATCAGGAAGGGAATCATCATTGTGATAATGTCTCTGCCGTTTCCAATATTAGGGATACTGAAAAAATGGGGGAGCAGGCCTAATAAGAATAAGGCAAAGATGAAATAAAGCATAACGTAAACGAAGGTTCTTCCGGAAACATTATATAACGCTTGGCGCCAGGTAAGATTCGTATTGAGCTGAGATTGCTTCGAGAAAATAGGGCGTCTGTTTCGTTCTGCCTCTTCTCCCGTCACCATTCCTATCACCATCAATAAAGTCTGAAAGATAATGATAATCATGACTGCCGGAATAAGATATGAACCATATCCTTCCGTATAATTATACAGGGCCGTGCCCGACACATTGACAGGTGCGGATGAGACTACTGCCAGTAATCCCTGTGGTGGCAAGAATACGGCACCCTCTGCACGATGTGCATCGTTTACGGCAAGCATCACGCGGGAAGAAGCCTCTTGCAGATTCTTGAAATTCAGGAAAGCATCCGTTGCGGCATAAACACTAAAGACCGATTGCTCTCCACGGCCGACACGGGCGTCGAAATCGGCAGGAAGATATAGAATACCGTCTACTTTGCTCTGCTTCAGCCACTCTTTTGCTTCAAGATAATTGGGTGTCAGTGCGTAGACTGAGGCCTGTGGAGTGGCATTGAGTAGCCGGATATATTCGCGGCTGAGAACCGAATGAGAATTGTCGACAACTGCAACCGGAGTTTTCCGTACAAGGTTGGGAGCATACATCAGGTTATAGAGAAGACCGTAAGCAAAGATTCCGCCTATTAATACCAGGAGGATTGCTGCATTGGTGCTGATGGCACGCCATTCCCTGAAAATGATAGTGGCTATTGAGGGGGAATATGCCGTACTGTGGATAGGGGCTGAATCTTCTTCTACTGTATCTTTCAAAATCCAGTGCCTCAATCTCGGCAGTATCAATAATGCCAGTAGTGGAAAAAGCAAAAGTATAGCTGCTGATTGCCAGTAATACCCGAAACCTGAGTCAAAATAAATCATCGACTGTGAGATTTCAGTGAAGTGCCGGACGGGAAACAGATAGGATGCTGCGTGTACCGGAGGATACATACTTGTTACTCGCAGTGTTTATATTTTCCATCTTCCCATGGATACGATACTGATAATGTATGCTATCCGTGGGAAGATGGAAAATATAAACACTGCGAGTGCTTGCGTGGCGATGATAAAGATCAGTGTCATGAAGTTCATCATCAGCAAGCTACCGTGGAAAGGAATGTGTACTACTCCATAAAGGATATAATTTGCCAATATACCGATTACTGAGAAGATGAATGTATAAGGCAATAGTTTACCGATGACGGCAGTCAGAATATTCCCTCGTGCTGTGGTCAGCCATTCCTGTGCTGTATTGAACTTGATTTCGCTACCAATGGCATATACTGTCATCAACAGGATGAGTATCTGGAACAGGACATAGAAAAATGGTTGGCTCAGATAAACAGAATAATCCAGGTCGGGATTATACAGAGGATGCATACTGGCCTGTACAGGCAGGAGGAATGTGGTTATCTGTTCCTGGTTGAGCCCTAAAGATACGGCTTCCATGGCAATGGGAGAGAGAGCGACAGGTGCCAGCGCGGTTTCGAAAGCTGCCATCAACTCGCTACCTACGGAGAGGAGAGCATAATGGTAGTAGTAAGAAAGCGTGGCATCCATTCCTGTCGTAGCATGCTGTTCAAAGCCGGTAGGAATGGACAGGTAACCATATATTTCTTTGCGTTGCACGGCTTGCCGGGCGGCGGCTTCGTCGGTAAAATGCCGTGTGACGCTGAAAGTAGGTACGGCAGATATATTTCGTGCGATTTGCCGGGATGTGGCAGTATTGTCCTGATCGACAATGCCAATAGGAATGTTCTCCATTTGTCCGCTACCGAAAATGGTTGCCATGAAGAATAAGCAGAATAGGGGCAGTACGAGGCATACGCCGAGGTATAACCTGCGGGAGGTCATACGGCGAAGTTCGCGGTGGAGTACATTGTATAACGGACTTTTCATCATTCACACAGATTATCGGTTAATCATTAATAGTAAGCAGCACCGACATTCCCGGACGCAATCCTTCTACCGTTTGTGTGGGACGGGCATGTATTTCAAAGGTCTGCATATCATAGCTTCCCGTCTGTTTGGTTGATTTCCAAGTGGCGAAGCTGCCCAGCGGACTGATGTAATA
>OGIA01001974.1_pt1 | contig 10635 bp, 8 predicted proteins | sample 1571671 | NCBI WGS metagenome assembly OGIA01 (sample SAMEA2582027, study PRJEB24529) | metagenome | biome: Human gut stool | place: China | collected 2011
CCGTGCCTTGTTGCTGGTCACGCTGTACGGCTGTACGGACAGCAGCCTCTACCAACGCATGGCGCACGAGGGGGTTGACCCGTGGCTGGACGAGCCTTCTCCCAAGAAAAGTAAGTCTGTGTTGATACGTCGTCTACGTGATTACGACGGTTGGCTGAAACATAATGAATAATGAATAATGAATAATTCAAAATTCATACATCATAATTCAAGACATGTCTTCCCTTCCTTCGGGCATCCGTTTGATGAACCTGTTGCGTGACCATTTGACAGAGATCATGGATCGTGAGCGTGCGAACCTGAACTCAATACACCTGTATTGTACGGGATCTTACTGGGTGTCGTTCGAGCGTTCTGCCTATCAGTTGCGTCGTGTGTTTCCGGATAGCGAGACTACGCCGCTGCGCCTGTTCGCTTATCCGTTCCCGATCGTGATGGTGTCCGTTACGGATCGCTCACTCCGTTTGTACGCCCGTAAACATATCTTGAGGAGGGACGAGACGGATTACAAGCTATTGACCGTCCCCGGGCTTCCCATGGCGGATTACCATGTATGGCACGCTGGCGAGGTGGAAGGCTTGCCCCAGCTGACATGAACTCCAAATATGAAGCGCTGGAAAAGTAATAAACTCAATTATGGTATAATGATTTTGATTGATGGTTGGCAATTAGCATGAAATTTCGTATATTTACTCTAGAGGAAAAATAATTGTCATAAATTAATGAAAGCGGACGTGCTAAATTCGATAAAAGAGACCTTACGTAAGGTGATCTTGATTTCCATCTGAAAGGCACTCATAAGGAAATGCCGTCCGATGAGATGGGTAATGGGGCGATAGACACCCATGAGCAATCTTAGGTGACTTGCGTCACTAACCTAAGATATTTTACCAACGCACCTAAGATACATGGTGGATGAACCTAGGATATTTTTTTAGTCAAAACAAATGCTTTGGGTCTGTTACGGATCTGAAGTGACTACTTATATACAATAATCATTATGTCAGAGGAAATCAAAATTGCTGTAGCTGGAACCGGTTATGTCGGGTTGAGTATTGCTACGCTGTTGGCACAGCATCATCCGGTCACTGCGGTTGACGTTATACCGGAGAAGGTGGAGACGCTAAACCGGAAGCAATCTCCTATTCAGGATGAGTATATCGAAAAATACCTAAAGGAGAAGGAGTTGAACTTGACGGCTACGCTTGATGGAGCGTCCGCTTATCGTGATGCCGATTTCATCGTTATTGCGGCTCCTACCAATTATGATCCGGTGAAGAACTATTTTGATACGCACCATATTGAGGATGTGATCGATCTGGTATTGAGTGTTAATCCAAGGGCGGTGATGGTGATCAAGTCGACCATTCCGGTCGGATATTGCCGGAGTCTTTATCTGAGATACGCCCAAAAGGGTATTGAGCGACTCAATCTGCTGTTTTCTCCGGAGTTTTTGCGTGAGAGCAAGGCGCTTTATGACAATCTTTATCCCAGCCGTATAATCGTTGGTTATCCCAAATTGCTAAGCGATGAGTAATTCAATGCGGAGAATGAGGCGATCGAGAGGATTGCGGATATTCCGGGTTTGGAGAAGGCTGCCCACACGTTCGCCGCCCTGCTTCAAGAAGGTGCCATTAAACAGGATATTCCGGCGCTATTCATGGGAATGAAGGAGGCCGAGGCCGTGAAGTTGTTTGCTAATACCTATCTGGCTTTGCGTGTAAGTTATTTTAACGAGTTGGACACCTATGCAGAAGTGAAAGGTTTGGATTCGAGTGCCATCATCAAGGGCGTGGGGCTGGATCCTCGTATTGGCACGCATTATAACAACCCCAGCTTTGGTTATGGGGGCTACTGTCTGCCGAAGGACACCAAGCAGTTGCTCGCCAATTATCAGGATGTTCCCCAGAATATGATGACTGCGATCGTGGAGAGCAATCATACCCATAAGGATTTCATTGCGGACCAGGTGTTGCGCAAGGCCGGCTACTACGATTATAGCGAGAGGAACAGTTTCCGGTGCTCCGAAGAGCGAGAATGCGTCGTGGGTGTATACCGTTTGACGATGAAATCGAACAGTGACAATTTTCGCCAGTCCTCTATTCAAGGCGTGATGAAACGTATCAAGGCGAAAGGGGCCAAGGTGATCGTCTATGAGCCTGCATTGGAAGACGGGAGTTCTTTCTTCGGCAGTGCCGTGGTGAATGATCTCGCCCGTTTCAAGGAGATGAGCCACGCCATCATAGCCAATCGTTATGATGATTGTCTGGACGATGTGTTGGGAAAGGTCTATACGAGGGATATCTTCGGTAGGGATTGAATCTTTAGATGATGGCTTTACAAGAGAGGCTGGGAAGGAATAAGACCATACTGGCTAATTTTTCCTATCTGAGTTTGCTGCAGGTATTCGCTATTCTATTTCCATTGCTTACCTATCCTTACTTGCTTCGGGTTATAGGCTTGGAATTGTATGGCGTGATCATATTCGCTCAATCTATAATAAACTATGTATCGCTGGTGATCAACTTCGGGTTCAATATGTCCGGAGCGAGGAACGTGGCGATTTACAAGCAGGATAGGGCAAGATTATCCCGGATCGTCACATCCATTTATTGGTGTAAGTTCATTTTATGGCTTGTTTGCCTAGTCCTGTATTTATCGGTCATCAGTATGGTTCCGTTCTTTGAGGATCATTATTGGGTGTATGTCCTCTCTTTCCTTTTGACATTCAACGAGCTTCTGTTACCTATCTGGTTCTTTCAGGGGATTGAGAAAATGAAATATATCACATTCGTGAACCTATCTGCCCGCCTGTTGTTCGTGGTTGCTATATTCTTGTTTGTCCATCGGCAAGAGGATTATTTGCTGGTCCCCTTGTTAAACGGGATCGGGGCTATACTGGCGGGTTGTCTCTCTTTATATATCGTGTTGGGAAAAGAGAGAGTAAGGTTTTCCTTGATGCCGGTAAGGGAATTGCGATCGGCCTATAAGGAGAGCTTGCCCTTATTTGTTTCGATCCTGTCCACACAGATTTATGTGAACGTTAATAAATTGGTGATCGGTTCTTTTCTGGGGATGTTGGAGGTTTCCATTTATGATATGGCGGATAAGGTGCTTCTTTTGATGAAACTCCCAGCCTCCATGATAGCGCAAGCCGTTTTCCCGAAGATTTCCCGTGAACAGAATATTCGTTTTATCAATCATGTGATGTTCTTGTCGGTAGGGATCGCTTTACTTTTCTACATTAGTATGTTCTTCGGTAGTGACTGGTTGGTGTATCTTCTCGCCGGAGAACACATAGAAGAGGCTTCTGTCATTATGCGATTGCTGGGAATCTCTGCGATCTTGACATCTATCAATGGTTTCCTTGGAGGAAATCGTCTGGTCCCGCTAGGCTATTCGTCCGTGTATATGAGAGTGATGGTTGGAAATTGTCTGTTTTTTCTGACGGCTATGGGCTTGTTGTGGCTGACAGGAAGCATAACTATGTATACGGTTACGGTAATGGCCGTAGGGGTGGAAGTGTTTTGCTTTGTGTCGTTAGTTTATAGGAACTGGCGATTAGGGTTGTAGGGTTTAATAAAATAGTAATACTTATTTAGGATATATATCTAAATAAAGTGTTATAACAGAGATTTATTAAGAATATGTTGTTTTTCATTATAGCGTTTTTTCTCTTTTTTTATGTGTATATAAAAAGAATGATAAGGGATAGCTTTTCGAAAAAGGTCATATTGTCTTTTTGGACTATATGGTTTATATCTTTGGTTATATCTACTTTCAATCCTTATGGACTTTATCCGGTATCTGATGAAGTATATGTAATCATGTTACTAAATGTTTCTGCTATTATATTAGGTTTTTCTTCTGTAAAAGTTAATAAAAATATATGTTTAGACAAAAAGGTATATTTATATTCTCGTTCTTTGAATCGGTTTATTTATAGTAAAAAATATTTAATAATACTTTTTGTGTCTATCATTTTATTAGGAAGTCTCCTCGTAAAATATTGGAATGTAGTATTATCTATGAATCTTGTAGGAGTTGATGCTTTTGAAATACTAAATGATGATCTTTATAGCATAGATTTTGTTTTTTATACATTCTTTGCTCCTCCATTGTTTTATTGCTCAAATGCTATATTAGCTTATTGTTTGTTTTTTAAGCGAGTGTATAATCGGATGATTATAATATATATATATAGGATTATGCTCTTATAGGTGGAGGTAGAACGAACTTTTTAGTTCTATTGTTTGCTGTGTTTTTTGTTTTTATGATAACTGGAATTAAACTTAAATTTAAATATATATTTTCGTTATGTGTGTTTAGTTTGTTTATATATGTTGTGATTAGTTATTTTTCTGCTTTTAGGTTTGACATGCAGGAGTTTTCATTGGATACTATTAGAGACGGTTGTGAGCGATATTTGTGTGCGTGAACGCATGGAGGAGCTGTTCGAGGAGCATCGTCCGGATTACGTGTTTCATGCCGCGGCTTACAAGCATGTGCCTATGATGGAGGATAATCCGGAGGAGAGTGTCCGCAACAACGTGGACGGTACCCGGGTGATCGCAGACTTGGCGGTGAAATACGGCACGAGGAAGTTCGTTATGGTATCGACCGACAAAGCGGTGAATCCCACGAACGTGATGGGCTGCTCGAAACGTATTTGCGAGATCTACGTGCAGAGCTTGGATCAGGCTATCAAGGATGGGAAGGTGAGGGGGCGTACGCAATTCGTGACGACTCGTTTCGGCAATGTGCTGGGATCGAACGGTTCCGTGATCCCGTTATTCAAGGAGCAGATCAAGCGGGGCGGTCCGGTGACGGTGACGCACAAGGATATCATTCGTTTCTTCATGCTGATACCGGAGGCTTGTAAGCTGGTCCTAGAGGCCGGTACGATGGGTAATGGGGGAGAGATCTTCGTGTTCGATATGGGTAAACCTGTACGGATCGTGGATCTGGCTGAGCGTATGATTCGTCTGAGCGGGGTGAAGGGAATCGAGATCCGGTTCACGGGATTGCGAGACGGGGAGAAGTTGTATGAGGAGGTACTCAATGAGGAGGAGACCTCCAAGCCTACTTTTCATCCGAAGATCAAGATCGCCCAAGTCCGTGCGTATGACTATGCTGACGCCAATCTGCGGATTGATGCCTTGGTACATGCTTGTGCCGTGGAGGGGGATATGCGGATCGTGAAGCGGATGAAGGAGATCGTTCCTGAGTTCAAGAGCCAGCATTCTAAATATGAGGTTCTGGATAAATGAATTGTAGAAAAATAAATAAGATGTAGAAAGAAGGTCTCTCATTGCGGGGGGCCTTTTTTTATGAGATAAGCGTTGTCTTTGGGATAGTATTTCGTATTTTTGCTCATACAATTTAATTAGTGTTGTTTGTGATAAGATGAAGGAATGAGTATGGTACGAATAAGAAAGATATTGCTGGTTGTTGTGTCTGTGTTGGTCGGGATCTTTTTCATACTTCCCTTGATCGGGGTTGGTATACTGAAATGGGCGGTCTTACCTCCGGAGAAGCTGACACCGCTGGTCGTAGAAAAAACAAACGAATTCATAGAGGCGCACTTGGAATGTGAGCGGGTGGAGTTGACTTATTTCGAGACGTATCCTTATCTGGGAGTGAAGTTGACGAATGGGCGTTTGATCTCACATCTGGCTGAGGATTCTATAGGCTATCAAGAGGATTTGATGATTCCTTCGGATTCTTTGCTGTCTTTCAAAAAAGCGATCGTCGTATTTAACCCTACGGATTATCTGTTTAGCGGGAAAGTGACGATTCCTCGGGTTATCATGGATAGTATCCGTTTTTATGGTTATGTGAATGAGGAGGGAAAGGCGAATTGGGAGATTTATCAAAGTGAGATGGATTCGGTAGACGAATCATCGTCATCTCCATTGCCTAAAATAGATTTGCAGCAAGTGCATATTACGAATGGGCACTTTGTCTATGATGACCGCCAGCAGGATTTATATACGGCGATCGATGGTTTCTTTTTACATATAGATGGCCTTTTGACCCAACGAGGAAATAAGTTGGATGTGGAGACCGGTTCTTCCTCGATCGTATTCCGTAGCCCGTCTTATTCTTTGGCGAATAAGTTAGCGTTACGCTTCAAGGGACGTTTGTTGTTGGCTGATGGACTTCGCCGGATTGGGTTGAGGGACGCGGAGTTGCTGGTGAATAATCTGCCTTTTACGGCGGATGGCTTTATGGTGCCGGCTACCGAGGATAATCCGTCACGGATCGATATGACTTTCGGGTTGAAGGTTTCCGATATGAATGATCTCTTACATTTTATTCCGGATGAATATTTTAAGGATCGGGATAAAACACTTGCTGAGGGACGTATTATTTTGGAAGGGGATATCCGTGGAGAATTAGGGGATAGTATTGTTCCGACCGTGAACTTATGCTGCAAGATAGAGGATGGTTCTTATCATGTAAAAGGTATTGAACAGGGGATCGATACATTGCGCATGGACGTGGATTTACATTTGAATGGCGCTTACCCGGATTCTTCTTATGTCTCTTTGGAGGAGCTGACATTGATCGGGTTGAATACCTCGCTGACCATGAGTGGCGAGGTTAGGGATATCTGGAGGAATCCCGCGATTCGGGCGGAGATGAAAGGGCAGGTCGATTTTACCCGTTTGGCTAAAGAGTTCTTGAATCCCGACACACTGCTGCTGGAGGGTACCATGATGGCTGATTTATCTACGGTGTTTAAGGTGGATGATATCGTGAATAGCCGCTTCGCCAAGGTCAAATCATCCGGCAATTTGACGGTTGATCGCTTCAAGGCGTTTAGTAAGCCGTTAGGCGTGGATATGTATATCGCTGGGGCGAATCTGTTTGTAGGATCTACGGAAAATGAAAGTAAATATCTGAATGCGAAAGGATTGTTGAGCGCTAATCTATCGGTGGATACCTTGAATATAAAGTATAAGGATGAGATCAGTACGAATATCGGTGGATTGAAGATGGTAGCCAATACGACGCCGGTTATTGATACAACGGCTGTTATCCCTATGACCGCAGGGTTGGAATTTGATCATTTACGCACCAAGTTGCCGGATTCTACCTGGATGGTGGCCGGTAAGACCGTGTTGAAAGGGGGCATCAAGGCTTCTTCTACAGATAAGCGGATCCCTATGGCGGGAGCTACGATCTCGGTGGACACCTTAAAATATATTCTTATCCCTTTACGGACGGGTATGGTTCTGACGGAAAGCCAGTTCTCTTTGGAAGCATTACCTTATCGGCAAGCGATCCGTCAACAACGTGAACGCCGTATTGCCGCCGGTGATACCTTGCGCAGGCGCACGCAGACCACCCGAAGGGCGAATAGACAGCGGTCGCAAGTGGATTCGGTCGCTTCCTCAAACAGTGTCTTACGCCAATGGGAGGCTCGGGGACAAGTGAGGTTTAAGCAATTGAGGGGCTTTAGCCGCTTATTCCCCATTCCGATGTATATTGATGAGACAAGCGTGAAATTCAATACTAACAATATGACGTTGAGTGGTGCCCGCCTGCATTTAGGAAAGAGCGATCTTACTTTGAGCGGAGAGCTTAGCGACATCCGGCGGGCCATGCTACGGGGAGGAAAGCTGAAAGCGAATTTCGAGTTGGAATCCGATCTGATCGATTGTAACCAGTTGATGCTAGCTATAGGTAAAGGTTTGCAGTTTTCTGATCAATTGGCATCCAATTCAGTTGGGGCCTTCTCGGAAGACAGTATCTCCGTACTGGAGACGGATCATCTATTAGCGAATACCGTGGATAGTGTCGCTACGGATTCGATCTCTCAACTATTTGTCGTTCCGAAATTCTTGGATCTGACGCTTCATACAAATGCTAAAAAAATAGATTTTAAGGATCTGAAGTTGGAGGATGTGAAAGGTGAGGTTGTAATCCGGGATCAAAGTATCAATCTGAGCGATTTATGTATGAGCTCGAATATCGGTTCCGGAGATCTGACGATGGTTTATACGACCAAAACAGATCAAGAGGCGACTATGGGATTTGAGTTGTCCTTAAATGATATTTTAGTGGAACGGTTAATCAGTTTGTTCCCGGATATCGACACATTGGTCCCTATGCTTCGTTCGTTCGAAGGCATGGTAGATTGCCAGATGACGGCGACTTGCAAGGCGGATTCTACGATGTCCGTGTTGCTGCCGTCTGTAAATGCCTCTTGCTACCTGAGCGGAAAGAATATGGTGCTGCTGGATGGTGAGACATTTACCGAGATATCGAAGACGTTGATGTTCAAGAATAAAAAACGGAATATGATTGATAGTATAGCGGTAGATTTAGCGATCCATGATAACAAGATCGAGGTATTCCCATTCTTGGTGGAGATGGACCGGTATAAAGTAGCCGTAGGGGGGACGCATAATTTGGATATGACGTTCGATTACCATCTCTCGGTTTTAAAATCGCCGGTACCGTTTAAGTTGGGTATCGATATAAAAGGGAATCTGGATGATTTCAAGTTCAAGATAGTGAAATGTAAATATAAAGATTTCTTGAAACCTGCCAAGCAAGCGGAACTGGATAGTACCCGCAGGAATGTGCGTGAGGAGATACGCGAGACGATCCGGAAACAAATAAGAGAGGCCGCTCCCGAATTAGGAAACAGCCTCTCTGAGATTCATCCACATACACACGGTCACGTTGAGGAATCAACGTGATCCATACATTTGCTCGTAATATTTCATGTAATCTCCACCGGTGATATCCTCTACCCATTTTTGGTTCTCAAGATACCAACGGATGGTTTTTACGATACCGACCTCGAAGCAGGTCTCTGGTGTCCAGCCTAATTCGTTGGTGATCTTCGTCGGGTCGATGGCGTATCGTTGATCATGGCCCAGACGGTCTTTCACGAATGTAATCAAGTTGTCGTTGATCCAGTCGATAGAGATTTCTCCATCGGCACCGATCTCTTTTTTCTTTAATACTTGGCGATATTCCGGTTGTTCGGTCATTAGTTGATGGATCGTCCGGATCGTGAGTTTTACGATCTCGATGTTCTGCTTCTCGTTATGACCGCCTACGTTGTAAACCTCTCCCACACGTCCGTGGTGGATTACGGCGTCGATCGCCTTGCAGTGATCCTCTACATATAACCAGTCGCGTACGTTTGTGCCGTCACCATATACAGGTAGGGATTTACCTTCCAATATGTTCTTTATGATTAAGGGAATCAATTTTTCCGGGAAATGGTAAGGTCCGTAGTTGTTGGAACAACGGGTAATAGATACCGGCATCTTATATGTCTCGTGATAAGCCTTTACGAATAAGTCTGCGCTTGTCTTGGAGGCGCTGTACGGGCTCCGGGGATCTAAAGGCGTGGTCTCGTGGAAATACCCTTCGGCACCTAGGCTTCCATAGACCTCGTCGGTAGAGACTTGATGGAAACGTACGCCTTCACGCCATACTGGATAACCTGTCTCGGCCTTACCGGTAACCCATGCTTTTCGTGCGGCGTCCAATAGGTTTTGTGTACCAAGGATGTTGGTTTGCAGGAATAGCTGGGGATTTTCGATGCTTCGGTCTACATGACTTTCAGCGGCGAAGTTCACGACATAATCGAAGTTGTATTTCTCGAATAGCTGGTCGGCCAAGGCACGGTCGCAAATATCGCCTTTCACGAACTCGCAACGTACTCCATCGATATCCTCGGCGATGGTGCCCAAATTACCTGCGTAAGTCAGCAAGTCTAGGACAACGATCTTGATATCGTCATATTTCGCCAGCATATGTTTGATAAAATTGGCACCGATAAAACCGGCGGCACCGGTAACTAGGTAAGTTTTCATATCTGTACAGTGTTTAGTATTTGAAATTAAGCTCAGCGTCTTTCAGCGATGGAGCCTTGGTGTCTTTCTCGGATAGGTTGATCGATTCCGGATCTGTGATGCTCCAATCTACATGGACCGTGGGATCGTCATAGCGGATTCCCCGTTCATGCGTCGGAGTATATGGATTATCTACTTTATAGGTAAAGATAGCCTCGTCGCTTAATACATGGAATCCGTGGGCGAATCCCTGTGGAATGAATAACTGGCGTTTATTCTCGTCCGATAACTCTACAGCTACATATTTGCCGAATGTGGGCGAGCCTTCACGTATATCTACGGCTACATCCAATACCCGTCCTTTGATCACCCTGACTAATTTAGATTGAGAATAGGGCGCTAGCTGATAGTGTAATCCTCGTAATACGCCTTTAGAGGAGCAAGATTCGTTGTCTTGCACGAACTCGATTTTTCCGATATGCTCCTCGAATTCCGCTTGCTTAAAAGCTTCCATAAAGTATCCGCGCGCATCTTTCAATACCTTTGGCTCAATGATCCATACGCCCGGTATTACAGTTTCTGTATAAGTCATTTTTTCGTTATTTATCTATTTGATAGGCAAAGGTAAGCTCATTTTCTCTACTTCTATAATATTCGGAGGGAAAAATAAAAAAGAAAGGAAAAGTTTGGTAATTCCAATATTATTCTCTTTCTTTGCACTCGCAAAACGAAAGTAGTTGTTTTGTGTTGAAATTATGGTTCCTTGGATGAGTGGCTTAGTCAGCGGTCTGCAAAACCGTGTACGGCGGTT
>OGIA01001975.1_pt1 | contig 10633 bp, 8 predicted proteins | sample 1571671 | NCBI WGS metagenome assembly OGIA01 (sample SAMEA2582027, study PRJEB24529) | metagenome | biome: Human gut stool | place: China | collected 2011
ATCTCCTGTCCATGCCCGTCCTATGATTACTGACTCTATACTATACTGATCATCATCTTCGCATGATGTCAGGCTCAGGGCAAACACCCATACAAATATAAAATATAGATATTTTTTCATCTCGCTTATTTATTTAGTTTTTCGTATAATTGGAGTCTGTCATCATCAGCACCTTTCCGTCCAGTTTACCGCTAAGGTAATGATCACGTACCCATACATTCTCAAAGTACTTTACTTTTCCATCTGAAAAAGTGAGTCTTAAAGCTTCCTTGCTATCATCTGTCCAACGCCAGGAAAATTCTCTGTCGACAGTCGTTTTTCCACCGGTATCATAGGTGGTTGTAAGTTCCTGCCCTTTATTATTATCTTTAAAGAATCTGAGTTGATAAGTACATGTTAAGCCCTCATCCGTCTCATATTCATCTATCCAGGTTCTGTCACATAGCTTTTTGTCACTATTCTCCATCGTGTAATATACATCATCCCCGCAAGACAATAAACCAACAGCAAAGACGCATAGCAATAATATTTTTACGCAATTCAAAGTTTTCATAATTAATCAAGTTTAGTTAATACCTGTGGACAAAAATACGAAAAGATATCGAAATGTTTTAATATTTCGCCTGATATTTCTTGTAGAAGGTCAGAAACAGAATAAAACCGACCATGGCGAAAGGAACTCCTGCCAGTGCCGGATAACAATAACCGCCACTGATAGCAAGCCCACCAACATACGCACCGATGGCATTTCCCAAGTTAAATGCCACTTGCACACAAGCCGCTCCCAGCATCTCTCCACCTTTTGCCACACGGATAATCAACACTTGTTCCGGACTGGAAACCGCGAACAAACCGGCAGTACAAAGGCACATCAATAATGCTGATAGCCACGGATAAGGAGACAAGAAGAATATCAATAACAGCACAACACAAATCATAGCCTGCACAGTAGTACCTACTTTTCCGGGAGTATACCGGTCAGAAAGACGCCCACTCACCAGATTACCCACCACCATACCAAAACCGGCCAATACCATCAATCCGGTAATGCTTTCGGCACTGAAACCGGATACATTCGTCAATAACGGATTAATATAACTGTACCAGCAAAAAACTCCGCCATTACCCAATGCCGTTGCCCCTAAAATGAGCCAGGGAGCCGGGGTTTTAAGAAAACGGAACTGTCCTTTGAAACCAGTATCCTTCAGCCCTTCCACATGGGGTACCCAACGCCAGATATAATAAAGGATAATCACTCCCCAACAACCCACCAGTAAGAAAGTTACCCGCCATGAGATAGCATTACTCAATGATGTTCCCAATGGAACTCCAAAAAGATTGGCTATAGTCATTCCGGCAATCATGATAGATACGGCCTCAGAGCCTTTACCCTTATCAGCCAATTTTTCGGCAACAATAGAAGCTACACCGAAATACGCCCCATGAGGAAGTCCGGAAATAAAACGAGCCAGTAATAATACCCAATAATTAGGCGCCATTGCTGCACAGATATTCCCTACCATTATCAGAGTCACCAACGCCAACAAAATATGTTTCAGTGGATGTTTACGGGCCAAGATCAGTGTGGGTGCCCCGACACATACTCCCAAAGCATATGCAGAAATAAAATGCCCTGCCACAGGAATACTAACACCCAAATCTTTAGCCACATCGGGCAGAATGCCCATCATGACAAACTCGGCAATCCCTAAGCCCAAGGTGCCGAACGCTAATGCAATAAGACTCTTCTTCATACCTATTTTACCTACAAAAAACTAATCTTTTTACCGGGGTGCAAAGGTAGTGTTTTTTTTATTCCAATAATAAACTATTCATGTCTTCATTTTGTTTTTATATATAAACAGAACAGTAATATGAAAACAATTATTATAAGTCTATTTATGGCAATAACAGCAATAGCTGCCCATGCACAGCAGAAAAGTTTTTATGACTTCACAGTCAAGACGATTGATGGAGAAGATTTATCACTTTCCACCTTTAAGGGAAAGAAAGTACTGGTAGTTAACGTAGCATCCAAATGTGGCTTCACTCCGCAATATGCCAAGCTTGAAGAGTTATATAAAAAGTATGGAAAAGACAATTTTGTAATAATAGGCTTTCCTGCCAATAATTTCCTGAGTCAGGAGCCAGGCAGTAATGAGGAAATCAAAGAATTCTGCACATTGAACTACGGAGTTACCTTCCCAATGATGGCAAAAATCTCTGTTAAAGGGAAAGACATTGCTCCTCTTTATAAATGGCTTACCGAAAAAAGCGAAAACGGTGTGGAAAATGCAAAAGTTGGCTGGAATTTCCATAAATTCCTAATAGATGAGAATGGAAAGTGGGTAGCCTCCTATGGCTCGACAACTGATCCGCTATCGGAGAAGATAATAGAATGGATTGAGAAATAGAACATAACAAGCCCCGAAATTTATCATAAGTTTCGGGGCTTATTATATTTTTCATTTTCGGAATCCGGAGAAAAAGTTATCTATCCAACGAACCAGATAAACTATAATCACTCCAGCTATTACCATTGCAATGATACGACCTAACATATTCTTGTAGCTTTAAATATTTTAGTAGGCAAAGATAGCTAAGATATATAAAACAGCATAGACTATTACGTAAAAATCATGTTTGTGACAGGGCTACACCCTTTCACCCGGATGGGGTAGCCTTGAGCACAAAAGGGTGTAACCATCCGGGGCAAAGGGTGTAGCCATCTCAGGCGACTGATTATGAGTAAATTATACGCCACTCAACAGAATTCTTTCCTATGAGCGTTACAACGCAAACAAAATCCTTTATTTTTTGTTATATAGTATAAATCTAACAAATAATAGTTAATTTCGCGAACTCAAAAAATTTAAAAACAAACGAATATGAAATCAAAAAGAAGTTTTATGCTCATGGCTCTATGCCTAAGCACTTTAGCCGGATTGGCACAAAATACTCAATCTTCCGGGCAAGTTACAGAAGAAAGTAAAACAACATTCAAACCTCATTGGTATATGCAGGTACAGGCAGGTGCTGCAGAAACTGTTGGTGAGGCCAGTTTTAAAGACCTAATCTCTCCTGCAGCAGCTCTTTCTGTCGGATACAAGTTTACTCCTCTATGGGGAATACGCGCCGGTGCAAGTGGCTGGCAAGCAAAAGGTAAATGGGCGGCACTTGACGATTCCTATAAATTCAACTATCTGCAAGGAAACGTAGATGCCACACTTGACCTGAGCAACCTGTTCTGCCACTATAATCCAAAACGTTTCTTCAACGCTTATATGTTCGTGGGAGTAGGTCTTGCCGGTGGATTCAACAATGACGATGCTGTTGCACTGGACGCAGCAGGTTACCGCATGCAATATCTCTGGAGCGGCAAAAAGGTTTTTGTAGCCGGTCGTGGAGGATTGGGTACAAATTTGCGTCTGAGCAACCATGTATCTTTCAATCTTGAAGTGAATGCCAATGTCGTATCGGATAAATTCAACTCCAAGAAGGCTGACAATGCCGACTGGCAGCTTAATGCATTAGCCGGTTTTACATTCAAGTTCGGAAAGAGTGGCAAAAAAGCGAAACCTGTCGTTGCTTATACTCCGGAGGTCGTGGAAACAGTAGTGGAAGTTCAGCAAGAGACGAAACCAGTTTATGTTCCTGCACCAGTAGAGGAGAAAAAAGAGGAAGTGAAACCTTTGACTGAAAATATCTTCTTCAATATAAATTCTTCTGTTATACGTTCTTCTGAAGAAAGTAAAATAGCTGACCTGGTTGCATTCCTGCAAAAGAACGCAGATGTAAAAGTCTCTATTTGCGGATATGCAGATGCTGGAACCGGTACAGCAGCCATTAACCTACGACTTTCCAAAGAACGTGCTTTAGCTGTTGAGAAGGCTTTGAAAGCAAAAGGTATCGCTGCCGACAGAATCATGGTAGACTTTAAGGGAGACAAGGTTCAACCTTTCTCTAACAATAATGAAAATCGTGTAGCAATTTGTATTACTGAATAGTAATCAGATAAGGCCTGATATAAAAGAAATAGAGCTGTACTGTATAATCCTGCCTTTAGGATACAGTACAGCTCTTTTTTATGCTCAATTTCAGAATAAGATTACATGAAGATCAACTGCTTCTTAAGCAAATCTACAATATCACTCTGCAATTTCTGTGCATTGATAGGTTTAGAAGTGTACGCATCGAAACCACTATTCAGGATGCGTTCCTCATCTTCTGCATAGACATAAGCCGTTACTGCCATGATAGGAACTGTCGGCGATATTTCACGTATAATCTGTGTAGCCTCGTAGCCCGTTTTTTTAGGCATATTGATATCCATCAATATCAAATGAGGATTGTATTTCTTAAATAATTCTACCGCTTCTTCCCCATCCCAAGCATGAAGAATGTTATATTTACGTTTCAGAATAGATTCAAATAACAAGAAATTGCTTTCATTATCTTCAGCTATTAGAACGGTAAGCTTCTCTACTTTACTCAACCGGTGTTCTTTCTGTTCTCTCGTCGACTTGAGTTCCACAGGATGATAAGGAAGAGTAAACCAGAAAGTAGAGCCCTTGCCAGGTTCCGATTCAACGCCTACGCTACCACCCAAATTCTCAACAACACTCTGGCAGATAGACAGTCCCAATCCTGTACCTTGAGAAAAAGAATCGAGTTTCACAAAACGACCAAAAACAGTATCTTTCTTATCCTCTTCAATTCCACATCCCGTATCCGTAACATAAAAATAAAGGAAATCAGTATCCTTCAGTCTATAACCGAAAGTGATGCTTCCACTATAAGTAAACTTCATAGCATTATTAAGCATATTCGTCATAACCTGTGTCAGCCTGTTCCTCTCGATATTTACAGTACAGTCCGGCATTTCCGGTATATATCGGATGGGGACAGCTTCATTCTTCTGACGAAGTTGGGCAGATTCTTCTATCTCCTTAAACAATGCATTCAGATCTAAATCGGAAAATACAAATTCCAGCGTTCCGGACTCAATCTTAGAAAGTTCTAAAATATCTCCTACCAGCTGCAGCAACAGTGTATTATTATTCTCAATAATATTGATATATTCTTCTTTTTCTTCCGGCTCTTCCGCATCTGCCAAAATACTGGAGAAGCCGACAATAGCATTGAGTGGAGTACGTATTTCAGATCTTCTTCCATTTTCTTTCGTCCAGTTATCACGAGAGAAGAACCTACCAAAGTTATCGGATTACCTTTTTCATCCCTCTTATCCACAGTGGCCTGAGCCTCAACCCATTCATAACGCGATATTCCATTCTTACGAACTATCACGCGATATTCTTCTCTGATCTTAGAAACATTACCTTCCGTCAACTCCTTATAAGCCCTCTTTACCCGGTCTCTGTCTTCCTTGCAAATTTTGGCAAAATATTGGTAGTCAGGAACGGAAAGTTGTTCCTCGTTCATCATGCTATCATCATGGCTAAGCTCTACCGGACGGTTTACGTCACAAAGCATAGTACCTTTCTCCAAATCCCATTTCCAGGGAACGATATTAGCCACGTCCAGCGACATTGATAATTTATGATTAGCAGATCGTAACATCTGTTGTGTCTCGGCTAACTCGGTATTATCCACACAGAATACATCAATGTATCCCTTATGCTTAGAGGGAGTCAGAATTACATTGAAATAATTACCTATATTTTCGTAATAGTATTGGTATGAAAGCTCCTTCTGAGTAGAGTTGACCATACTATAGAGGTGACACATCCTTTCAAAACCTTTCGGATCTGCTTCACTCCCTCTTTTACCAATCACTCCCCCATAGACTTGAAGTATTTCTCGAAACGGGGATTTGCTTCCACTGTGATGTAGTCGACAATCTTTCCGGCAGAATCATAAACCAGCTGTTGCTTCAAATAAACGATGGGCATATTCTCAAACAAACTGTGATAGCTGGTCATCAGCTTTATCTGTTCGGCTTGCTTTCTTCTGCTCTTATACAACCACCACAACCACATCCACATAAATAAAATCAGAATTGTGGTAATTCCCAAAATGACACTATATTTGTGTTGCTCCCAGAAAGAAGGAGGCATCATATAAAAAACAGAATTGGGAGGGCACAACTTAGGTGATAATCCGGCTTCTGTAAGATCGTAATAGTTGAACATAGGAGCGGGAGTCCCACAATTCACCATATGAACACCTTTCACGTTATTATCAGCTAAAACGCCGGCAGTTATTTCTGTAATGTTCCTTCCGATTGTCTTCTCATCCAAAAAGTAACCACCTATCATACCATTCCGTTGCAATCCGGTATTGTCTAATGAAAAAATAGGTGAAGAAGAATAATAGCTGAGGATTCTGGAAATATTATTGGTCAATACAGCATTCCCTTTTTGAGCATTTTCCTGATACCATGAGCAAAAGAGAACACCACTATTCTCCTCTGCATGGGCCAGTGAATCAGCCAATTCATCGGTAGTCATTTCACCGGCAACATAATCTTTTATTTCAAGCTCCGGAAAGTCTTTATTCACAATCTCTTTTAAATCCGAGCGAAATTGGGCACTTATGTAACGGGCATCTGACAAGAAGATAAGTTCATCCATTTCAGGCATCAGATTCTGCATCAACAAAACAGTTTCTTTAAGATAGGCAGGCACATGAAACACGGTCAGCGACAGATTGCCTTGATAATCTGTCAAAGGTGTTCTCTCTTCCGCCGCAATGGCTCGCCTGTGCAAGTAGGCCTCTTGTGGACCTACATAATCCGTTTCGGTGCAGAGAATAACGGGAACATCTTTCCATTGCTTTTCTATACTCTCTTTCAGCAAGCCCCAGGAGGCACTACCCAAGAGGAGCAAGAGTTTCGGAGGATTGTCTGCATATTTTCCAAAGAGGTTTTCTTTGTATTCTGATAAATCTTCCGCATTTTGCAGATGCATAAATTGCCCACCCATGTGTTCCACATCCACTACATAAGGAGAGTTTTTATGTTGATAAGAATTATAAATGGGGATAATAAAATCGTTACTCCAACGGGAAGATCCACTGTATGCATTGAGAATCAATATCCTATCTTCATTTCCGGGTTTAAATGCTGAGGAGACTTCGCCAAATACATTAACAGCATTCGAAAGAAAAACAACTAATATAATAAACACTCTGATTATTATTTGCAAATATTTCATCGAAATTACAGTTTAGTCTACAAGTGTATCCATTCTTTACCACACAAGGAACAAAAGGTCTACATCATAGAGAAATTAGATTGCAAAACTAATTAAAAATCAGAGAATTCCCAGTTTTTAGTAAAGAGATTTTTAAAGAGAATTGCGTATCTTCCATATTCTACGTACTTTTGAGAGCAGAAAATAAAAAAATCATGAAAATACTTCATACCAGCGACTGGCATCTGGGACATACACTATACAACTATGACCGCAGTCGCGAGCAACAAGCATTCCTAAAGCAACTAACCCGCATTGTGACAGAAGAAATGCCGGATGCAATGGTCGTCAGCGGAGACATCTACCACTACTCCACCCCATCGGCAAGTACACAGAAGATGTACACGGACGGTATGCTCGAAATTCACAGGGCATGCCCCGGAATGACAATTGTAGTAACTGCCGGGAACCACGACAGCAGTTCGAAATTAGAGATAGACAGCAGCCTGTGGAACCATTTCGGTGTAAAGGTAGTAGGAAACATAGAACGAAACCAGGAAGAAGTAAACCTGGAAAAACATATCGTGGAAGTGAGAAACGACAGAGGAATACTAAAAGGATATATTATCGCCGTACCTCACGTCTATCCGCAAAACTTCCCGATACTGGACACAGAAACACCTCGAGAAGAACGGCAGGCACGCTTTTTCCAGGCATTGCAGGACGAAGTAGAAAAAATGAATGCAGAAAGACTGCCTGTTGTATTGATGGCACACCTTTCCATAGAAGGCAGCGACCAAACCGGGCATGACGAAACCGTAGGCGGAATAGAATATGTCCCTATCAGTGCAATGGGCGAAGGATACGATTATCTGGCACTCGGTCACATCCATTGCCCACAGAACATTAAAGGAAGCAGGCATTGTGCACGATATTGTGGCACTCCCCTGCCTGTCAGCTTCGACGAGGCTTATCCACATTCTGTTTCCATTGTTGAAATACAAGGAGAAAAAGCGCCTCAGATCAAAACAATTGAAATAGAGAATCCGATGCCACTCATCACGCTACCCAAGGAAGCTGTAGATTTTGAAGAAGCTATAAAACTGCTGGAGGAATACCCGGATGACAAACCGGCTTATATCCGCTTGAATGTTCTGATAAAAGACTATCTGGCGCCCGACTGCAACGAACGTGCATCGAGCGCAGTAAAAGGGAAAAACTGCAAATTCTGCTATATCAAGCCCAATCGGGAGAAGCATACTTCAGATGATGAAACCAGGCATATCTCTATTCAGGAAATGCAGGAAATGTCCCCATTGGAAATAGCAAAACTTTATTTTAAGGAAGCAGAAGGAGAAGAAATGGATGAGGAACTCTGCGAACTGATGAATAGTGTAGTACAAAAGGTAAAAGAGAAAAGCATTCTGCATTAATTCCCTATAATCTGTAGTGAATCATGAAACTTCAAAAACTGACTATAAAAAATCTGGCATCCATAGAAGATGCTGTGATTGACTTTGAGAATGGACCACTGAGCGAAGAATCCCTGTTTCTGATTTGTGGGGAGACGGGTGCCGGCAAAACAACATTACTCGATGCCATTTGCCTGGCACTCTACAATGAAACGCCACGCATGGAACGGGCAGAAAACGAAAAGTACAGGGACATAGGGCAAACTTTTTCTTCTAAGAAAGAGGATGTGTCAATAAACGACAGCCGTCAATTGATGCGCAGAAATACTAACGAGGCATGGACGGAACTGGAGTTCACCGGTTCAAACGAGATACCTTATACTGCTAAGTGGTACGTAGCCCGTGCACACCGAAAGGCATCGGGTGCCATTCAAGATGCAAAGTGGACATTAGAGAACCGGAAAACGAATCTCCAAATCACTAAGAAAAATGAAATAAAAACCGAAATACAAGCAGCCGTAGGGTTAAGTTTTGAGCAATTCTGCCGTACTACTCTCCTGGCACAGGGAGATTTTACCAAATTTCTTCAGAGTAAGGAAAGTGAAAAATCGGATATCCTGGAGAAACTGACAGGTACCGGAATCTATTCTGAAATAGGTGCAAAGATTTACGCCATCACCAAAGAGAAACGCATAGAATATGAGAATCAGAACCAAAAACTGGAAGGTATCCATGTGCTGACCGATGAAGAGATAAACAAAATCTCCGAAACTACAACTACACTAAATGCTGATATCAATGGAAATACCGTACAAAAGAATACAGCAGTACTGAAACGTGACTGGCTGAAGCGGTTTGCTGAACTGATCCTCACTCAAGAAAACCAACAAAAGAACTGGAAAAGGAAAAAGGAACAATTGCAATCGGATGACTTCCTGCAAAAAGAACTATTGATAAAAGACTGGAATAATACTGCAGATGCCCGTAACTGGTTATTTTCTCTCAAACAGCAACAACAGCAACAGGAAAAAGACAGAGAGCAAACTGAGAAGTTGAAAAAGAGTTTCATCTACCTCAGTAGTGGTTGTTCATGGTTGAAGGAAAATCTGAAAGAATTGCAAGCAAAACTAATACTTGCCGAAGAGTATCTGCAAACTCACGCCCCGCTCCTACCTATGTTCGAGCAAAGTCAATCCATCGTTACAGACCTGAATGCTGTGCTTTCTGCTCACTCACGCATCGCTGCCTACGAAAAACAAATGGCAGAATTGTCCCGGCAGCAGCCTGTCCGGGAACAGGAACGCACGAATAAAGAAAATGATTTCAATCGGAAAAATGAAGAAAATCAGATTAAGCAGCAAGAGATAAACTTATTGAATGCCCGGCTTGAATCCATAAATCGAAATGTCCTACAGGAAAAGAAGAATGTATTGGAAACGGCTAAGGAAAAGCTGCTAAAAGCTCAAAATACCCTGATACTATTAGGAGAGAAAAAAGCAGCCCTGAACATAGCAGAAGAAAGCCTGAAATCTCTGGAAATAAAGCTGCAAACCAGCAAAAAACAACACGAAGAACTGGAAAACAGGTTCGACACTAAAAAGAAAGCTTACGATGAGATCAAAATGCTCTACGACAAACAAAAAGAAGCTGTGGAAGAGTGGGCACAAGAAGCCCGTGCCCGCCTTTCTGTAGGAGATATGTGTCCGGTATGTGGTCAAAAGATAAAATCACTCAGCAAGAATGAAGATTTTCAGTCTGTACTTGCCCCTATCCGGCAATCGCTGGAGACAAAAGAGAAAGAATACAAGGAAGCAGAACAAACTTTGAATAGTAACCGGACGGAGACCAAAACCTATGAGGATATGATAGCAGGGAGTCGTCTGGCAGCAGATAAAGCCCGGAAAGGATATGAATTTATTCAAACTGAAACTGAAGAAACATGCCGTCAGTGTAATATTCCAATAATCTCAAATGATACCAGAGATATCCTGGAAAGACAAATTCAAGAAAACAAACAGCACCTTGAAGACATCAATGCCAGGTTGAACGAAGGACAAATCCTCTCCA
>OGIA01001976.1_pt1 | contig 10631 bp, 9 predicted proteins | sample 1571671 | NCBI WGS metagenome assembly OGIA01 (sample SAMEA2582027, study PRJEB24529) | metagenome | biome: Human gut stool | place: China | collected 2011
CCGGTACAGATGGAAGGTTTGGCAGAAGGTGTTAAGGCCGGTGGTAAGCTGGTATTGCAGATGCGTAAACTGAAAGTGAAAGCTTTATATAACATTATTCCTGAGAAACTGACTATAAATGTTGCTCACTTGGGGCTGGGTAAGACTGTTAAAGTTGGTGAGTTGAGCTTCGAAGGTCTGGAATTGATGAACGCTAAAGAAGCTGTTGTATGCGCTGTTAAGCTGACTCGTGCTGCAAGAGGTGCCGCTGCTGCTGCAGGCAACTAATCAGCTCTTTCGTAAGAAGACATATTCCGGAACGCGGGTTAACGCAGAAGACGCAGATTACATTAATCCGCGAACGCTGCGATAATCCGCGTTCCTCGTTTACTATTATAACTATTTATAGCTTATAGTTTTCTAAAAACATTATTCAGAAACATGAAATATTTAATTGTTGGATTAGGAAATATAGGTCCCGAATATCACGAAACCCGCCATAACATAGGCTTTATGGTAGTAGATGCATTGGCAAAAGAAGCAGGTGCAACTTTCAACGACGGACGTTACGGCTTTACCACTACCCTATCCGTCAAAGGACGCCAATTGTTATTACTAAAGCCTTCTACATTCATGAACCTCAGCGGAAATGCTGTGCGCTACTGGATGCAGAAAGAAAACATTCCATTGGAAAATGTGTTAATAATAGTAGATGACCTTGCCCTACCTTTCGGAACTTTGCGCCTAAAAGGAAAAGGCAGCGATGCCGGACACAACGGTCTAAAACATATTGCTGCTATTCTGGGTACACAGAATTATGCCCGACTTCGTTTCGGTATCGGTAACGAATTTCCACGAGGCGGCCAGGTGGACTATGTGCTGGGACATTTTACCGAAGAAGATCAAAAAACGATGGATGAACGCCTGAAAACAGCAGGAGAGATCATCAAGAGTTTCTGCCTGGCAGGAATTGATATTACAATGAATCAATTTAATAAAAAGTAGTTGGCAGTTAATAACTAACTTTCTCCAAAAAAAATTATGAGTGAAGCAAGAATAGATAAATGGATGTGGGCTGTGCGCATTTTCAAGACACGCACCATTGCTGCCGAGGCGTGTAAGAAAAGCCGCATCAGCATCAATGGAGCATTGGCAAAGGCTGCTCGTACGGTAAAACCAGGCGATGTAATACAAGTACGTAAACCACCTGTTACCTACTCTTTCAAAGTACTGCAAGCCATAGAGAAACGCGTCGGAGCAAAGCTCGTTGCAGAGATGATGGAGAATGTAACGACTCCCGACCAGTATGAATTATTGGAAATGAGCCGCGTCAGTGGCTTCGTAGACCGTGCTAAAGGCGCCGGCCGTCCTACAAAGAAAGATCGACGGAATCTGGAGGAGTTCACTACTCCCGAATTTATGGATGATTTTGACTTTGACTTTGATTTTGAAGAAGAGTAAAAGAGAACACATTATATATATGAGCGAAAAGAAGATAAAATGGGGATTTATTGGTTGCGGAGAAGTAACCAAACATAAAAGTGGTCCCGCCTTTCAAAAGGTAGAAGGTTCAGAAGTGATTGCCGTAATGAGTCGCGATGGAGCTAAAGCCAAAGCTTATGCTCAGGAAAGAGGTATTCCAAAGTGGTATAATGATGCTCAGGAACTGATTGATGACGAGGATGTGAATGCCATCTATATCGCCACTCCTCCTTCTTCACACGCCACCTATGCCATCATGGCAATGAAAGCAGGTAAACCTGTTTATATAGAAAAGCCTATGGCGGTAACATACGAGGAATGCTGCCGTATCAACCGTATCTCAAACGAAACGGGAGTTCCTTGCTTTGTAGCTTATTACCGCCGTTATCTTCCCTATTTTTTGAAAGTAAAGGAATTAGTAGAGAATGGCACGATAGGTAATATTATCAATATACAAATCCGCTTTGCCCAACCTCCCCGGGACCTGGATTATAACAAAGAAAATCTTCCGTGGCGAGTACAACCGGACATTGCCGGAGGTGGCTATTTTTATGATTTAGCTCCCCACCAGATCGACTTATTACAAGATATGTTCGGCTGCATCCTGGAAGCTAATGGATACAAAAGTAATCGTGGCGGACTCTATCCGGCCGAAGATACTTTAAGTGCATGTTTCCAGTTCGACAGTGGATTAGTAGGCAGTGGTTCCTGGTGTTTTGTAGCACACGACTCTGCACGCGAAGACCGCATTGAAGTTATCGGAGATAAGGGAATGATTTGCTTCTCTGTATTTACTTACGATCCCATCGCCCTGCATACGGAAAAAGGAAGAGAAGAAATTCCGGTTGAAAACCCGGAGCATGTACAACAGCCACTCATCCAAGCCGTTGTCGATCATCTTTTAGGTAAATCCATTTGTACCTGCGACGGAGCAAGCGCAACGCTTACAAACTGGGTAATGGACAAGATACTTAATAAACTTTAATTAGTGATTAGGGGTGAGTGATTAGTGATTAGTAGCTATACTATAACCGCATGGTGTTAATCACTAATCACTCACCCCTAATCACTATCAAAGTTCCTTCTTCACCGCCTCAATCAACTCATTATATTCAGCATCCGTCAAGTATACCTTTCCTGGATTCATCTGAAATGTAGCACCATAATCAGGACCATCTACATACTTCGGTGCAAGATGGAAATGCAAGTGTGACAATTTATCCGAGTAAGCACCATAATTAATCCATAAAAGCATTACGGTCTTCATCACTCAATTCGTTCAAATCATTGACGTGGTCTTTATAAGATACAAGACAACGTCCTCTGTAGGTTTGTTCTTTGAACAAAAATACGCGGGATACACTCAATTCAGCAAACTCAATCATCAGATTGTGCAGAGTCTCATTATTCTGACAATACAAACATTCTTTCGGATCACTTTTCATGATATTCTTGATTTATTATTTATGTTTACGGAGCAAAGATAAACTTTCTATCCTTATTCCATGTCGACATTCTCATTCTTTTGTCCCACTAATTTATACACATCTGCATTTTCTCCTACTATCCAGACCACGTCATCTTCCATAAATGGTTCATGCGGATCGGGCGCGTGCAAAGTTTCCTCTCCCCTCTCCACGCCTACAATAAGACAATGATACTGCTCACGAATACCGGACTCACGCATCGTCTTACCTAAAAATATGGAGTGGGCATCTACACGGAACTGACGCAAAATCATCTCACTCTTTTCAACTACATCCGTTTCTAAGATTGCTGCTTTCTCCATCTCCGAGCTAAACTGGTTCAGCTCTTCATCCGTACCTATAACCTGTATTTTATCTTCCGGGAAAAGGCGCACGGAAGCTCCCGGTATATTAATTCTCTTCCTTCCACGGAGAATAGAGACTACATGTATGCCATATTTCTTTCCGAAATTGAGTTCTGCAAGTGTTTTCCCTGCCCATGCCGACTCACCAGGTACTTCAAAATCCGTCAGGTGCAGATCACGGGATAGCAGACGCCCGGCATACTCCGGCTTTTTCTCGCCCATATATTCAGCACGCATATCGCGATAACGAAGATTCTGAAAAAACTTCCGTTCTATCATGATAGACTGCTTCTTCAGTTGACGGGATAATATCATCATTGTAACCAGTAAAACCGCTACACCCAGCAACAGGCCGACAGAAACTTTAAACAAACCGGCTATCACAAACATTACAAATGAAACAGCTATCAGTATACGGATAACAATAGTTGCCACCAGCGGTGCACGATTTCCCCGGCTATCATTCCATAAAGTAACAAACTCAGCAGAATGATTCTTTTTAATCATAATAGCCCGCAAGAAAGGTGAAATAAACAAGATGATCACCACTGCTGCAAGCAATCTTCCCCAAATGCCGGGTATATGTTCCAGAAACAACGGAACAAGAAAGCGGAAAGCCAAAGCAACTACTGCAATGCTGACTATGGAATAAACAATCGTGATTCTCGTCAAAGCCAGAATAAATTTCTTCCATAAACTCTCATGATTCATGGTCTGAGAACCGGAAGAATAATGCAACAAAAAGTTTTTCCATTTGACTGGCAAATGCGTATCAACGAAATTAGAGGCCGGTTCGGCAAAACGAATCATATAAGGGGTGAGGAAAGTAGTAATAACCGAAACCGCCACTACAATGGGATATAGAAAATCACTCGTCACATGGAGGGATACACCCAAAGATGCTATAATAAAAGCAAACTCACCAATCTGAGTCAGACTGAAACCACACTGCATAGCCGTTTTCAAAGGTTGCCCTGCCAGCAGAACTCCCAATGTACCGAATAAGGATTGCCCCAAAATTACTGCCAAGGTGATCACTATAATCGGAAGCGCATACTCCACAATCATGGCAGGATCAACCATCATACCTACCGACACAAAGAATACAGCTCCAAAAAGATCCTTCACCGGCTTTACCAGTCGTTCAATACTCTCCGCCTCTACCGTTTCGGCCAAAATAGAACCCATAATAAAGGCACCGAAAGCTGCGGAAAACCCTGTACGGGCAGCCATTACCACCATTCCGAAACAGAGGCCCAGCGAAACGATAAGCAATGTTTCTTCACTCATCAATTTGCGACAACGTTTCAGTAATTCCGGTATCAGATAGATGCCTACCACAAACCAAAGTATCAGGAAAAAGAGAAGTTTTCCAATACTTTCCAGCATTTCCGATCCTTCGAAATTATGCCTCACCGCCATGGTAGACAGCATTACCATCAGCACAATGGCAAGAATATCTTCCAGTATCAGCACACTGAGCACTAACCCCGTGAATTGTTTCTTGCGCATTCCCAGATCATCAAATGCCTTATAAATAATAGTTGTAGAAGACATCGCAATCATACCCCCCAGGAAGATGCTATCCATACGTTGCCAACCAAAGCCTGTACCTACAGTAATTCCCAAAAGGATCATACAAAATATAATGGTACAGGCAGCAATGATAGCTGCACCGCCCACTTTCACTATTTTCTTGAAGCTAAACTCCAGTCCCAATGCAAATAAAAGAAAGATTACACCAATATCTGCCCAGGTCTGAATATTTGCCGTATCCATTACAGAAGGGGTATATGGCATATGAGGACTTGCCAGGAAACCTGCCACTACATACCCCAAGACCAATGGTTGTTTCAGTTTCTTGAACAATAGCGTCATGACTCCTGCACAAATCAGTATCAACGCTAAATCATTTATCAAAGTAGCTAAATGTGACATATTATTTGTCCTTTCGTGTTTCTGCTGACAAAAGTAGCAATTTTTATAGCATAAATAATTGTTATGCCACAAACTTTTTTTCTTCCGATATTGTTGAATTAACAATGAATCATTCAAAACATATTATTATGGAAGAAAAGAAAGAAGTACGTGAAGAAAGAAATAAAGAGAAGTTAGCTAATGCAGATTGGGTTATGGCAGAATTTTATGCAAGCTGGTGTCCGCATTGCAAACGAATGCAACCCATTGTAGAGGAATTTAAGAAATCAGTGAAAGGAATCCTTGAAGTGGTGCAAATTGATATCGACCAAGAAAGTGCGCTTGCTGATTTGTATACTATCGAAACAGTTCCTACATTTATATTAATAAGGAAAGGTGAACAACTTTGGAGACAATCAGGAGAAATGCCTCTCGAAAGGTTAGAGAAAACAGTGAAAGATCTTAAACCCTAAAAATGATAGCGAGGGATATGTTCAAAAATCTCATATCCCTCCTTTTAGTAATACTTATTTCGGCCTGCTATCAGGCATTAAAGCTATTTCAATTTTATAAGCACCTGCCGATTCAGGCAGCAACACCTTTCCTATGAAAGTTTTAAATCCAGTCCTCCTGACAACGCAAGTATGCTCACCCGGAAATGTATGTAATGCATAAGATTCCGGTCCTAAATAAACAAAAGGTTCTCCATCTATTTCTACAACAGCATCCCTTAAAGCAATTCCACAGGGTGGTTTAATAGTACAGAGGGCAGTTTTCCCTATGACATTACAGGGTTCAAGCGCTACTTTTGCCGGAGCATCCTTTCCTAAAACCACTTTCACCGTCTTTGTTTTCAATCCGCGAAGAATATATGTACCGGGAGATGCCCAGAAAGAACCGGACACACCTGCGGTATATGCGACTAATGACATCGTTTCATCAATCAGTTCTACCTGCCCACCGGCATCCTCCTTATTTTCTTTCTCAAATATGATTTGCTGAAGTTTGGACGCATCACAAACAAGCAGATTCTCTTTATCCTTCTCTACAGTAAACACACCTCTGACCTGATAATGAGAATCAACTGAACGATATTCGTAAGTGCCCACCGGCAGCATACCTGAAGCACGCATCCTCAACCTGTAACGGTTATCCCAGGAACCACCCGCATTCAATGGAATAAAATCCAGAAGAGGAATCCACATCTTCATATCCGGCGCCTTGCCTGTCACCCTGACCGGTGCACATTCAGAGTGAACGGCGTAGTCAAAATAAACCGTTTTAGGTTCTCCCTTTACATCAAATTTCTGAAAAGAAGTTTCTTTGTACATAGAATCTATCGTACAAGTATAGTCACCATCAGGCAAATATACTTTAGAACCAGGTGCATAGGAACCTATTTTCAACCCATTTTGATTAAGCTGTATATTATACTTTATCCTTCTGGGGGCATTCTTCATTCCCAAAGTTATCCGAGTGAACGAAGGTAATATAACCTTTACCTCTACATTCTCTCTCACCTCAAAAGTATCAGCTATTGCGTACACAGAATCTCCACCAAAACACCAGTAAGAAGCTCCTTTGGGAACATAAATCCTGGTTTTCCAAATACCGATTTTATTCTTGACAAGCGGGGAAGTATAAGTCAGCAAATGGCTAAGTTGCCCTGCAGAAGCAACAACCTGAGGTGAAACCCGGAAATCGACCTTTACATTTTTCGGAATATCAGGACAGGTTATTGATGCAGTAACGAGTTTAAACCCTTTAAAACTGATTTTTGTAGAAACATCCGTTTCATCCAAATTTATCAGGCCCCTACAATGGTAATGCCCATGAGAGATTATAAAGCTCCCAGTTCCATTTACAGGTAAAGCAACTTCCGCTACTCCTTTTTTATCAGTAATAATATCAGTAGTTATATTAATCCCTTCACGTCTTCTTTCAACGTATCTAATATGAATTGATGCACTCACCAGCGGATTTCCATCAATTCCCGTCAAATGAAAACTTTGGCATACTAGTTTTTCGTCGTTATCTCCAACCATAATGCGAATCTTAAAAAAGTGCTATTTTCGTGTTTTATAAAAAATATCCGGCCAAAGTTAAGGATATTTTCATTATCACAATTCGCCAACTCCCAAAAAAATTAATCTAATTGAAATTCTTCTTTATTCAGAGCAAGCTTTAAGCAACTCCCATCTAAGTTAAACGACTTTTTCTCGCTATAGAAAGAATATATTCTCACCGCATTGAGAAGAAATACTCATCGCTTTGAGTAAAGACTCTCACCGTATTGAGAAAATATTCTCAATACGGTGAGAATAGCTGAGAAAAAGCAGAGCTGTTACCACCTAATATAGTAGCAAGGATCTTACTCCCAATCATACTTCTCCACATACGTGTCATACACAGGTTCTTCCTTAATTCCATGATTAAGGAAAATCTGACGAATGTGTTCCTGCTGGGCAGGAGTAGCAAGACGTTCATGGTTTTTGATGCGATAATACATATTTCTGCCAAGGAAATTATAAATCTCACGTTTAATGACAAGAGCTTCGGCATGCGGAATCTTATCCAGCAGATGAGTGATACCTGAAGCATAGCGTTTCATACGATCAGGTATAAAAAAGGAACAGGGTTCAACTTCCTGAGAAGCTGTGAGAGCAGGATTCACAACACAAACAACGGTGAGCTGCAAAGGAATGTAGGAGGTTACCAAGTAACGCAGACATTTGGCGGCGCGTGGACATTTTGTGTTAAAGCAATGAGCGAAGGCATAAGGCACCTCGCTGTAGTCAAAATCGGGTTTCATATTCTATTATAATAAAAACATTATTCAAAGAAAGCTCTATGCATCTAAAACGCACATTAAAAAGCACTGACAAAGATAGAACTTGTTTTTCAAACTCTACAGTTGATTACTCAAATAATCCGTCAAGCTATCTTCACGCTCCAAACCAAACTTCTTACGCAGGCGGTAGCGAATGGTCTCGACACCACGAACGGAGATATTCAGCAAAGGAGCAATTTCCTTAGTGGAGAGATTCATCTTCAAATAGGCACACATCATGCGTTCATTATTAGAGAGATCAGGATGACGGGCATGAAGCCGCTTCATGAAATTATTATGAATCAAATCGAATTGATCTTCGATACGCTTCAAAACTTCATCGCTCTGGATATTGGAATCTATCTTGCTATTGATGACTAAAAGGAGTTGCTTGCCTTCGCGAGCCCCCTCTCCTCTCAACGAAGAAGCCACTTTGATGATCTCCGATTTAATCTCGGTCAACATCTCATTTTTGCGAACAAAGTTTATCATCAGGGTGGCCATCTCCTGACTTTTGTGCTGAAGGTCATATTCCAACTTTTCTTTTTCCAACTGTACGATCTGCTTTTCACGGCGAGCTTTATCAGCTTCAAACTCCTTTTCCATCTCATGCAGTTCCTTATCTTTTTCTACAACTGCCTGCTCTTTTTTACGCTTCACACGAATATCATCCCAACGGTAAATATACCACAAGCCTAAGAATGCAAGAATAATATAACAGACATAAGCAGCTACACTACGATACCACGGTGGGAGGACACGAAAAGAGAGTTCATCCGACGAGGTAGTGCCATCCGGATAAATAACTTTCACCTCAAAAGTATAGTCACCTTCAGAAAGATTGCTATACTCTTTAATACGCACAGTAGTATAGTCGGACCAGACTCCCTTATTTAAGCGATACTGAAAACGAATATCATCACCATCCAAATCAAAAAAGGCAAGTCCATATTCAAAACGAACGGAATTTGATGTGTAGTCAACCAGGAGGGAAGGCTTTTTTCCTAAAAAATTAGCTGTATACACCAGTGAATCCTTAGGATAAGTAAGATACATATTCCTTATATATACAGAATGGGTCAGATCTTGCCTATGCCTCACTTCGGGAACCGTAAACAAAGCAAAACCTTCTTCATTGGGAATTACCATGAGCGAATCGGACAAAGGAATGATTGCCTCATAATCCTGTCCCAGTTCAAGAAAAGACTGGCGGATAGGGTTGATACTGGTATTGGCTCCTCTTTTATAAGTTCCCAGATTAGCTATACAGATTTCATGGGGACTCAGACTGATAAGACGTTCGTGATACTCCAGCAATCGGGTATAGGGAACAGCACCATTTAATAAATTATTCAGGTCACTACACGGTTCCATCATATCCTTATGGACATTATATTTATAGATGCCGTGAGGAGTAGTAAAATAAACACGCCCTTCTATTTTAGCAACGTAAATCTGGCGTTCCACCGGAAACCCTTCTTCCACACCATAAGATTTCACGCTGATTTGGCGGGTTAGGTCTTCACTTAATTCAACACGGGTAATGCTACCGGAATTATACACCCACAATACTTTTGCCGATTCTTGTTCAAACAGACGGCACGAGTCCTGAAAGCCATCTATCTTGCAAAGTACACGCCACTCTCCCGATTGCTTCTCCAAAAGATAAAGGCCGTTATAGACACCGACATACATACGATCAGGATATCCCATTACTTCCTGGCAATACCAGGCGCCCGTGATATCTGTGATTCGGTACATGTTCGTACCTTTTATTTGAAAAATGCCCCGGTCGTGCAGGCAAAAGAGATCATCTCCAATCTTACAAAGATTCCAGACCTGACCACTGGATTGTGGGATGGGATGGATATCCGGCAAATTACCGTTCAACCGCACCGGATAAGAGGTATAATAAAGACCACGATTAGTTCCCAGATACAAATAGCCATCTTCCATAGCAGCCGTATAACCTGTACCATAAGAATAAGGATACGAATATAGATTGGTGAAAGAGGAACTTAAAGAAACATAGTCCACACCGCTATCCAACCCTGCCCACAAGTTACCCCGGCTATCAAAGGCTACAGAAAGCACTGTATTATTACGTAATCCGTTATTCTCATTGAAGTATTTTACGTCCATCGTGGAACAATCTATCAATAACAGACCTTTATGAATAGTTCCCAGAGCAATTTTATCATCCTGAGCAGCCACACAGAAAACTTCATTTTCACGCATAAAATCTTCGGCACCAGTGATAAAAGGTACCGTGGTGCGCCCATTACAATAAAATAAACCATTGTAAGCAGTAACCACAATAACACCACCACCTTTATGAGGAATAATTCCACGGATACGATTGGAAGCCAGAATATCAGCCCCCTGTAAAGGGAAGAAAGTATTTCCAACCAATACCCACACACCATGATCAGTACCTATATAAAGAATGCCATTCACCATATTGGAACAATCTATTTTAGCATTCATTTCAATAGCGGTGTATTTACCATTCAGATATTTCACTACACGATCGTCGCCTTGTATATAAAGAATATTATCAGCTTCGTGGATTCCCCAGACATTACCAACAAA
>OGIA01001981.1_pt1 | contig 10604 bp, 9 predicted proteins | sample 1571671 | NCBI WGS metagenome assembly OGIA01 (sample SAMEA2582027, study PRJEB24529) | metagenome | biome: Human gut stool | place: China | collected 2011
TGCACAAAGCCCGGGCGATGGCCACCCGCTGCTTCTGGCCGCCGGAGAGCTGGTGGGGATAGTGGCCCGCCCGGTCGGACAGGCCCATCTGCTCCAGCAGAGCCAGCCCCCGGTCCCGGATGTCCGCCTCCGATTCGCCGGGCAACTTGGCAAGACGCCTGGCCAGGGTCACGTTTTCCAGGGCGGTGTACTGGGGAAACAGGTTGAAATCCTGGAACACCAGGCCGAAATGCAGGCGCTTTTCCCGCAGCTCCCGCTCCCGCACCGGAGGGCGGGACCCGTCCAGCAGGGTCTGGTCCCGCAGGGAGATCACCCCGGCGTCCGGCCGCTCCAGGAAGTTCAGGCACCGCAGCAGGGTGGTTTTCCCGCTGCCGGAGGAGCCGATGACGGACAGCGTCTCCCCTTCCGGCAGGTCGAAGCTCACATCCCGCAGCACCCGGGTGCTGCCGAAGGATTTTTCCAGGTGCGCAACGCTCAGATAGGACATATGCTCCCCCCTTTCAGCGGAAATAGCTCAGACGGTGCTCCAGATACCGGAACAGCAGCGTCAGAAGCCCCACAAACAGCAGATAGTATACCCCGGTATAGAACAGGGGCCAGGTGATCCCGGCGGTCTTCACATAGTCCTCACCGGCCTTGGTCAGCTCCACGATGGCGATGATCCGGGCCAGGGACGTGTCCTTCACCAGGGTGATGATCTCGTTGGACATGGGAGGCAGGATCCGCTTCACCACCTGAAGCAGGGTGATTTTGAAGAAGATCTGGCGGCGGGTGAGGCCCAGCACCTGACCGGCCTCCCGCTGACCCGCCGGGACGGCCTGGATGCCGCCCCGGTAGATCACGGAGAAATAGCAGGCGTAGTTCAGTACAAAGGCCACGGTGCACGCCAGCATCCGGTTGCTGCCCCAGATGTTGTGACCGAACCACAGGCCGGGGCCGTAGAAAATGATGATCAGCTGCAGCACCAGAGGCGTGCCCCGGATCACCCACACCAGGGCGTCGAACAACGCCCGCACCGGGCGGCAGCGGCTCATGGAGCCCAGGGCCACCAGCAGGCCCAGCGGCAGGGAGAACGCCAACGTCAGCCCAAACAGGACGGCGGCCTGGCGCATCCCCTGCAGCAGGGATAGGGTTACGGTCCAGAACATGGCCTTATGCGGCGGGGACCACGATGACCTGGGCGTTGCGGCAGTAGGCGGGGGTGCAGGTCATGGCGGTCTGCACGCCGTCGGTGAGGGTCATGCCGTTCCACACCACGTCGATGGCCTTGCTGTTCAGCTCATTGACCTTCTGGCCCCACTCGATGACGATGAACTCCACGTCCACCCCCAGGCGCTGGGCCACCAGCCGGGCCAGCTCCGCGTCAAAGCCGGTCCACTGGCCGTTGTCGTCCTTATAGTCCATGGGGGCAAACTCCGTGATGCCCACCACCAGGGTGCCCTTGCCCCGGATATAAGCCACGTCGCCGCCGGCATCTTCGGTATAGCCGGTCTGGGGCATCTCCGCCAGCAGGTCCTCCCGGATGCCGAACTGCCGGGCCAGGGTCTGGGTGGTGCCGTCCTGATAGGCCTCGGCCAGAACGGAGGTGATGAAGTCGGCCAGGTCAGAGCCCTGGCGGCAGCCGATGCCGTACTCCTCCTGGGTGAGGCTGTCGGTATAGGTCAGGTTGGGATAGCTGGTGTCGGGCCCGATCATGGCCCCGGCCATCAGCAGGTCGATGACGGCGGCATCGGAGGTGCCGGCGGCCACCTCCATCAGGGCGGCGGCCTGATCCTGGACACTGTTGACGGTCCAGCCCTTCTCCTTGGCCACATCCTCACCGGCGGACCCGGCCTCCACGGCGTAGACCATGGTTTTCTCGTCGGCGTCGGTGTTGGTGTTCTTCGGGCCGCAGGCGGCCATGGCGGCGGTCATAGCCAGCAGCAGGAGCAGGCACAGCCCGCGGCGGATGGTATTTTTCATGATTTCCTCCATTCCCCGGCCCCTATCACCGGGCGATTTAGTATGCTAATACGCTACCACACTACCGAGATAAAGTAAAGATGGGAAAAGCCACAAATTTGTCCGGCGGCGGCTGCGTAATTTGCACGAACGACACAAAATGGCAAAAAGTACGCGCGACACGGACAAATGCCTGCGATTTGGACGGACGGCAGCGGGGCATGCTAAAGGGGAGAGGAGGCGCGCATGGACATTTTTGACGCATTGACAGCCCTGGGCGGACTGTGCCTGTTTCTGTTCGGCATGCAGATCATGGCGGAGGCGCTGCAGCGCCGGGCCGGGGGACGGCTGGAGGGCCTGCTGCGGCGGATGACTCGCAGCCGCTGGGCGGGGTTTTTCACGGGCCTGGCGGTGACGGCGGCGGTGCAGAGCTCATCGGCGGCCATGGTGATGGTGGTGGGCTTCGTGAACTCCGGTATGCTGACGCTCCGCCAGGCGGTGGGGGTCATCATGGGCACCAACGTGGGCACCACGGTGACGCCCTGGCTGCTGAGCCTGGGAGGTCTGGAGGGCGGCGGCGTCCTGGGGCGGCTGCTGCGCCCGGCGGGCTTTGTGCCGCTGCTGAGTCTGTGGGGCATTGCGGCGTATCTGGCCGGAAAGGGCAGCCGCCGGGACACAGGCCAGGCCCTGCTGGGCTTTGCCGTTCTGATGCAGGGCATGGAGATCATGACCGCCGCTGTATCGGGCCTGGCCCGGGCGGAGGGGTTCCGGCAGCTGTTCACGGCCTTCGGCAGCCCTCTGCTGGGGGTGCTGGCCGGGGCGGTGCTGACGGCGGTGATCCAGTCCAGCTCCGCCTCGGTGGGGATATTGCAGGCCCTGGCCGCCAGCGGACAGGTGACGGTGGGGGCCGCCATCCCCATCGTCATGGGCCAGAACATCGGCACCTGCGTGACGGCGATGCTGTCCTCCGTGGGGGCCAGCCGCAGCGCCCGGCGGGCGGCTCTGGTGCATCTGCTGTTCAACCTGGCTGGGGGTGTTCTGGCTGGTGAAGGCGCTGGCGGCTCCGGCCATTCTGGACCGGGCCGTGACCCTGCCGGGGGTGGCCGTTATCCACACGGCCTTCAACCTGCTGTGTACGGCGGCGCTGTTTCCGGCGGCGGGCCTGCTGGAGCGGGCGGTGCTGCGGCTGCTGCCCGGAGAGGAGACGCCCTCCGCGGAGCCGGATCCCCGTCTGCTGGCGGCTCCGGCGGCGGCCCTGGAAAGGTGCCGGGAGCTGACCCTGGAAATGGCGGACCTGGCCCGGGACAACCTGCGCCGGGGGATTCAGGCCCTGACGGAGGTGCACCCCGACTCGGCCCGGGAGCTGCGGCGGCAGGAGGAGCGCATCGACGGCCTGGAGGACGCCCTGGGCACGTTTCTGGTGCGGCTGGGCGGACGGACCCTGACCCGCCGGGACAGCGCCCGGGCGGCGGAGCTGCTGATGCTCATGGGCGACCTGGAGCGGCTGGGGGATCACGCCATGAACCTGCTGGAAAGCGGGGAGGAGCTGCGGGACCGGAAAATTGAGCTGCCGCCGGAGGACCGGCGGCAGCTCCGGGTGCTGACGGAGGCGGTGGAGGAGATCGCGGACCTGGCGTTGGCGGCCTTCCGCCGGGAGGACGCCGCCGCCCTGGGGCAGGTGGAGGCCCTGGAGCAGGTCATCGACGGCCTGCGGCAGCGGCTGCGGGCCCGGCGCATCCGGGAAACGCAGCCGGGGGAGGGGGCCATGGAGCTGAGCTTCGTGTGGTCGGACGTGCTGACGGACCTGGAGCGGGCGGCGGACCACTGCTGCAACATCATGGAGTGCGTGGCGGATCTGTCCGCCGGGAACCGGAATCTCCATGCCGCCCAGCTGGCGGTCCGGCAGCGGGATCCGGCCTTCGACAGCCGGGTCCGGGCCTATGAGCAGAAGTATCGAATATAAAAAGCCTGTGTATTCGGTGCAATTGCACCGAATACACAGGCTTTTTTTATCCGTTCAGCAGGGCCAGCTGGTAAAAGGCCACGGCGCTGGCGGCGGCCACGTTCAGGGAATCTACCCCGTGGGACATGGGAATTTTCACGGTATAGTCGCAGGCGGCGATGGTGGAGGAGGCCAGGCCGTCCCCCTCGGTGCCCAGCACCATGGCCAGCTTCGGCTCCGCCAGCAGGCGGGGATCGTTCAGGGCCAGGGAGTCGTCCCGCAGGGCCAGGGCCACGGTTTTGAAGCCCAGCTCATGCAGCAGCTCCGGCCAGCTCTCCCCCTCCGGCAGATACGTCCAGGGCACCAGGAACACGTTGCCCATGCTGACCCGGGCCGCCCGGCGGTACAGGGGGTCGCTGCCGGCGGCGGTCAGCAGCACCGCGTCCACGTTCAGAGCGGCGGCGGACCGGAAAATGGCCCCGATGTTGGTGGGATTCATGATGTTTTCCAGCACGGCAATGCGCCGGGCATTGGCGCAGACCTCCGCCACGGAGGGAAGCCGGGGCCGCCGCATGGCGCACAGCATCCCCCGGGTCAGGTGGAAGCCCGTCAGCTGGGTCAGCACCGGCAGGTCCGCCGCGTATACCGGGATATCCGCCGGGCAGCGGGCCAGCACCTCCGCGCCTTTTCCCTCGATGTGCTTGCGCTCCATCAGGAAGGACACCGGCGTGCACCCGGCGTCCAGAGCCCGGCCGATGACCAGGGGACTCTCCGCCACGAACAGGGCGTTTTCCGGGTCGGCCCGGTTCACCAGCTGGTTTTCCGTCAGCCGGGCGTAGATATCCAGCTCCGGGGCGGAAAAATCGGTGATTTCGATGATATGGGCCATGTTACTTGGCTTCTCTCGCCCGGCGGGCGGCTTCCTCCCGTTCCCGGCAGATGTCGGCCCAGCTGGGGATCTTCTTCAGCACCTCGTTCAGGTCCGCCAGGGCGGCGGGAATGTCGATGTTCTGGGGACAGACCCGGGCGCACTGGCCGCAGCCCACGCAGGCGGCGGGGCGCTTGTCCTCCGGCAAAGCCTCCACCCGCATGCCGATGTTGAAGTTGGGGGAGAACTTGGCCTCGTTATACAGCTTCAGCAGCATGGGAATGTCCAGGCCCATGGGGCAGCCGTCGCAGCAGTAGCGGCAGGCGGTGCAGGGCACGGCGCCGTACATGCCCTGAGCGATGTCCAGCAGGACCTTCTCCTCCTGGTCCGTCAGGGGGCGGCGTTCTTCAAAGGTGCGGACGTTGTCCTCCATCTGGGCGGGGGTGGTCATGCCGCTGAGGATCATCTGGACCCCCTCCACCCCCTGGAGGAAGCGGAAGGCCCAGGCAGCGGTGGACTCCTCCGGCCGCAGGGCGTGGAGCTCGGACTCCGCCTCCGGCGTCAGGGAGGCCAGGCGGCCGCCCCGGACGGGCTCCATGACCCAGATGGGGATGCTGTACCGGCGCAGCAGCTCGCACTTGGCCTTGGCGTCCTGCATGGTCCAGTCCAGATAGTTCAGCTGGATCTGACAGAATTCCATGTCCTTGCCGTAGCGGGACAGGAAGCTCTCCAGCAGCTCCACGCCGCCGTGGGAGGAGAAGCCCAGGTGACGGATGCGGCCGTTCTTCTTCTGCTCCAGAAAATAGTCGATGATGCCCCAGCGGGGATCGGTATACGTCTCGATGGACTTCTCGTACACATTGTGCAGCAGGTAGAAGTCGAAATACTCCACGCCGCACTTCTGGAGCTGCTCCTCAAAGATGGCAGCGGGGTCGTAGCTGTCGCTGATCTGGTGGCCGGGGTATTTGGTGGCCAGATAGAAGCTCTGGCGGTCATAGTCCTTCAGCACCCGGCCGATGACCCGCTCGGACATGCCGCCGTGGTAGGGATAGGCGGTGTCGAAATAGTTGACGCCGTGGTCCATGGCATAGCGGACCATGTCCGCCGTGGTTTTCTCGTCGATGTCCGCCGGGCCGCCGCCGGGAACCAGCGGCAGACGCATGGTGCCGAAGCCCAGCAGGGACAGCTTCTCTCCGTGAAAATCGGTGTAGATCATGTAAGGTTCCTCCTTGGTTGGGATGTTTCCCCCATTATAGCACGGAGGGAAAGGACCCTGCAAGGCGGATTTTCACCCCGGGGGGCGGTCTTACAGGAAAAATTCCTCCGGCTCCGCCGGGCGCATGATGGACACCTCATAGGCGGTGCGCTCCTGTCCCACGCCGTCCACGGTTTTCGTGTAGCCCCGGCTCTGGACCCGGCCCTCCACCGTCAGCCGGGAGCCCACCGGCAGGATGGCCGTCTGCTGGGCGATGACGCCCCAGGCGATGCAGGGCAGGTAGTCCGCCCGGCCGTACCGGCGGTTCACCGCCAGGATCAGGTCGCAGATTTCCCGGCCCAGAGGCGTCCGGCGCAGGGTGGGAGTTTTGCACAGAATGCCGGAGAGCTGAATCTGGTTAAAGGGGGCCGCGCCGCCGGGGACCAGCTCCCGGACGAACACGGAGATCACCAGCCGGGGACCCTGGCCGCTGCGGTTGTTGAAGGAGCGCAGCTGGCCGGTAAGGGTCAGCACGTCCCCGGTATGTACGGGGTGGGCCTCCAGCAGCGGCCGGGGCAAAATCACCGGCAGCCGATCCTCCTGGCCGGAAAGCCGCTCCACCGACAGGGGAAAGCGGTAAAAGCTCTCGCCGTGGTTTATGTGGGACAGCTCCGGCTCCCCGGCGGCCCGCCCGCACAGGCGCACGCGGTTGAAGTTGTTGTCCATAGTCATCCTCCTCGTTTGTTGAAGCTGGTCCAGCTTATGCCGGAGCGCCTGGAAATAGACCCTTTTCAAACCGGGAAAAGTATGCGATAATAGCGGGGAAAAGGAGGAATTGCCCATGCGATACAAGGGAAAGGTCTATCGGCCCCCCAGCGAGGCCTACAGCCTCATCATCCAGGTGACCTACGGGTGCAGCCACAACCGCTGCGCCTTCTGCGATATGTATGACGATAAGCGGTTTGCCCTGCGGCCCATGGAGGAGATCCGGGAGGATTTCCGCCTGGCCCGGCAGGTATACCGCCGGGTGGAGCGGGTGTTTCTGGCCGACGGCGACGCGATGATGCGGAAAACCCAGGACCTGCTGGAAATTCTGACCATGGTGTACAGCCTGTTTCCGGAGTGTCAGCGGGTGACGTGCTATGCCTCGCCACGGAGTCTCCAGATCAAGACGGAGGAGGAGCTGCGTCAGCTGCGGGAGGGCGGCCTGAAAATGGTGTATATGGGCCTGGAATCCGGGTGTGACGCGGTGCTGGAGCGGATGCGCAAGGGACACACCGCCGCGGCCATCGTGGCGGCGGGGCAGAAGGCCCGGCAGGCGGGCCTGGCCCTGTCGGTGACGGCCATTTCCGGGCTTGGCAGCCGGGAGCTGCTGCGGGACCACGCCGTGGACACCGCCCGGGCCCTCAGCGCCATGAAGCCGGAATATATCGGCCTGCTGACGCTGATGGTGGAGCCGGGAACGCCGCTGGAGCAGTGGGTCCGGGAGGGCAGCTTCCGGGTGCTGGGCCCGGCGGAGATTCTGCAGGAGACGGCCCTGCTGCTGGACCACATCGACAGCGAGGGCAGCGTATTCCGGATGAACCACGCCTCCAACTACCTGACCCTGAAGGGGACCCTGAACCGGGACCTGCCCGCCCTGCGGCAGCAGGTGCAGGAGGGCCTCATGGGTCACGGCCTGCGGCCGGAGAGCTGGCGGGCTTTGTAAAAAACGAACGCACCCCCTGTATCCCACGGGATACAGGGGGCGCGGGCAGCTTGTCAAAAAAGGACAAAGACCTTTTTTGACAAAGGGTTTGCAGTCTGCCGCGCGCATAATTTGTTCGCTGGAAGCGAACAAATTCCACACTTGCAGACTGAGAATGATTCCATTTTATTTGCCGCCTGCGGGCGGCAAACTCTGCGAGGCTTTTGGACAATATCTACACCCCCTGTATCCCGTGGGATACAGGGGGTGGGCGTTTATTCTTCTGAAGATTCTTCCGGCACCTCCGGTGCTTCCGGCGCTTCCGCCGGTTCGGCTGCTTCCGGCGCTTCCGCCGGTTCGGCGGTTTCCGGGGCTTCGGCGGGCTCCTCCGCCTGGGCGGCTTCCCGGGCGGCCACCTGGTTCACATACAGCTCCTCCGGCCGATGAGGGTGGAGCCTGATGTTGTAAAACAGCACCGCCAGGGCGGCGATCATCAGCACCAGGCTCAGCACCTGGGACACCCGGATGGGCTGGCCGGCGATGGTCCAGTTGAACAGATACAGGCTGTCGGTGCGCAGACCCTCGATCCAGAAGCGGCCCACGCCGTACCACAGGAAGTAGAAGCAGGTGTTTTCACCGTCGAACCGCCGGGCCTTGGATACCACAAAAACGATCAGCAGCAGGCCGACGAGGTTCCACAGGCTCTCGTACAGGAAGGTGGGATGTACCTCCACCAGCTCCCCGGCAGTGGTGGTCAGCTGCATGCGCCAGGGGAGGGTGGTTTCGGAGCCGAAGGCCTCCCGGTTCAGGAAGTTGCCCCAGCGGCCGATGGCCTGGCCGATGAGCAGGCCCATGACCACCAGGTCCATCATGGCCCCCAGCTTGATATGGCGGCTGGGGCAACTTCCTGAACCGGGAGGCCTTCGGCAGAGAATGACGGCCACGATCACCACGGCGATGACGCCGCCGTAAATGGCCAGGCCGCCGTCCCAGATGGCGATGGCCTTGGACCAGCTGAAATGGCCCTCATGGTCCTTGAACTGGCTGAGATAGAACAGAACGTAATACAGCCGGGCCCCCACGATGGCTGAGGGGATGCCCCACAGCAGCCCGTCGATGAGGTCATCCTCCCGGATGCCGTATTTGGTGCGCTGGCGCATGCACCACCACAGGGCCACCAGCATACCCAGGGCGATGAGGATGCCATACCAATAGATGCCGTTGCCGATGTCGATGGCCTTGGAGCTGATGGTGATGGCCCAGTCGCCAAAAAGCCCCGGGAAGCGGATGGGGCTGTCGGTCATGATCTTCATAATGTCACTCCTTGCTCAGAAAACTTCCTCTATTATACCGCAGAGCGGGGCCGTTGAAAAGCCCTATTTTTCGGAGGAAGGGGAGCAATCAGGCGGTCCGGTATTTCCGCCGAAGCCACCGGGCCAGCAGGAAGCCGCCTGCCGTCAGGGCGGCGCAGAGCAGGAAGTCCGGGATCTGGGACAGGATCAGCGCCTGTCTGTACCGGGAGGAGAGATCGGTGAAGATCGGACTTGTGCTGAGCCCCTCCAGCCACTGGGGATCGACGGATCCGAAGTCCGCGATGCCGCCCAGCCGGAAGCCCGCAGCCAGAGTGGCGGCGATCCGGACCAGGCCCAGGATCCCGATCAGCGACATCAGGTATCCGGAGACGAAGCCGTATGTACGCCAGAAGCGGGCAAAACCGCTTTTCCTCGGCCCGGCGGAGGTGGGAGCAGGGTCCGTCTGTTCATCGTCCAGCAGATAGTCCACCGTGACGCCCAGCAGACGGCCGATGGCCAGGAGCTTGTTGGTGTCGGGCAGGGACTCGCCAGTTTCCCTTAGTTAAAGATATGAACCCTCTTTATCAGTCTACTTTTCCAATAAATCGGTAGTATATCTCTATTTCCTGTATTCTTTCGTTATCCTCATTCGTTGTTGCTTCGTGAATGAGTATTTTTTCTATCATTGCATTTAATAACGGTGCTGTCAGTTCCTTTGGTACGGAATACTCCTTGATTAACTCAATCCACTTTTCAGCACCTATCATATCCTGTTCCATTTTACTTAATTCTTCTCTTAGGTTGGTTATCTGCTGTTCCAGTTCTATCTGCTCTTTTTGATATTTCCCCGACAGCATGATGAAGTTTCGTTCCGTTATCTTCTCACAGGCTCTATCTTCATACATTTTCGCAAATAAACGGTCAATCTCATTTTGTCGGTTCTCGGCTTTCTTCAAGGCACTTGCCTTTTTCTTCTTTTCCCGTATTCGCTCTGCATTGCCGACTTTCTGTATTTTGTTCAATACCTTTTCTTCGTCCTGCTGTACTGCCTTAGCCCAATACTGCAAGCGTTCCAATACGGCTTGATACAGCACGTCATAGCGGATATAGTGCATAGAACAATTACCTTTGCCAAACTGCCCGTAATAACTGCAAGCATAATAACTATATGGGGTTTTATTCGCCTTGTTTGTCGCAAATCTCATAGACCAGCCACAATCCGCACACTTGACAAGCCCTGCAAATATCGGCGTTGCCTTTTCCTTTGTCTGTCTACGCCTTGATTTTATCTGCTCCTGCACACGATAGAACACTTCCTTGTCAATAATCGGTTCGTGGGTATTTTCTACTCGAAACCATTCACTTTCGGGCTTACGCACTTTTTTCTTGCTCTTGAATGAAACTGTTGATTGTCGATTATGAACGCTGTTTCCGATATAGACTTCACTTTTTAAAATTGCCTTGACATGAGCAATCGTCCACTCATAACGCTTGCTTTCGGGCTTTCCCTCAAAGATATGAGCAAAAGTACCGTACCTTGTAAAATTCAACCAAGACGCTGTTGGGACTTTTTCTTCTCGCAGTATTTTTGTGATTTTTGCACTTCCGTAACCTTGATAGGCTAGGGAAAAGATTTTTTCAACAATCCATTTTGTTTCCTCATCAACCAACAGTTTCCC
>OGIA01001985.1_pt1 | contig 10593 bp, 8 predicted proteins | sample 1571671 | NCBI WGS metagenome assembly OGIA01 (sample SAMEA2582027, study PRJEB24529) | metagenome | biome: Human gut stool | place: China | collected 2011
GTCGGCGGTTCGAATCCGTCAACGCCCACTTTTTTTTAAGAGCAATCATGATTACATGATTGCTTTTTTTATTTCCCAACCAACACAAAGAAACACCTTATTCTCCCACTATTCTTTAAAAGAAGGCTAACACAACAAAAAAGGCAGGAATAATAATTCCCGCCTTTTTGTTTCCTTTCGTATACACCTAACAGCTTCCCCTATAGAACCTCACCGTTTCTTTTTATATAATGCAGAAGATATGACATGATCGATAGAAAATTTACCCGGTCCCGTTATGTACATCAGCACAAATACCACCAGATAAATAAAGGCCAGTTCCTTCACGGCAAACGGATCATTCCCGTGTATCACAAAAAAAGCCATTCCCATTGTAAAGACCATCGGGATCATAGCCAGACGATAAAACGCACCGAATATAAAGCCTACGGAGCAAAATACCTCAGCAAAAACAGCCAGCCCCAACGACAACGTACTTCCTACACCTAATGGATCCGGGAAAGATTCCGACATAGCACTAAAATTCGTCCATTTCTGGATACCATGCGAAAGCAGCAATACTCCGAAAAGGATACGCAACGCCAACAAAAAAAGAGAAAAAGCATTTCCTACCGGCTTGGCAGGAAAAAGAAATTTATAAACCACTGACATAATCTTTGTTCTTTCTTAAATTAGTTATTCATTTATAAAACATAAATAAAAAAGAAAAGTTTACGCGTAACCCCATAAAAAAAGGACTTCCAACACTTGGAAATCCTTTTGTGACCAGGGTGGGATTCAAACCCACGACCTTCAGAACCGGAATCTGACGCTCTATTCAGCTAAGCTACCCAGCCAAAGACAGCGCAAAAGTATATATAATCTTGCAGGAAAACAAATGAACGGACAAAAAAAGATTACTTTTGATATTTTGCAAGCATCCTAACGATAATCACTTCCATTTTGCAAATAAAAAAAGGCACATAATTGCTATTTTGCCATTAATTAGTATCTTTGCCACACATTATTCACAAACATAAAGCACAACAAGTATATGAGTTACTTAATTAAACCAGCAGGATATAAGGCTTTATTGAACTTATCGCAGACCGAGATGGGTATCAAAAAGATCAAAGACTTTTTCCAGCAAAACCTGTCTTCCGAATTACGGTTGCGGCGCGTCACTGCTCCGTTGTTCGTTTTAAAAGGGATGGGTATCAATGACGACCTGAACGGAACGGAACGTGCGGTCACGTTTCCGATCAAGGATTTGGACGATGCCAAAGCTGAAATCGTCCATTCGCTTGCCAAATGGAAACGACTTACTCTTGCTGATTATCAAATCGAAAAAGGCTACGGTATCTATACCGACATGAACGCTATCCGCTCTGACGAAGAGTTGGGAAACCTACATTCTTTATATGTCGACCAATGGGACTGGGAACGCGTCATGGGAGCCGAAGAACGGAATGTAGATTTTCTGAAAGAAATCGTACGTCGCATCTACGCAGCCATGGTACGTACCGAATATCTGGTCTATGAGATGTTTCCCGAAATCCGTCCTACATTGCCCCAGCAAATCCATTTCATACACTCCGAAGATTTATTGCAAAAATATCCGACCTTCACGCCGAAAGAACGGGAAGATGCGATTACGAAAGAATACGGAGCCGTTTTCATTATCGGTATCGGTTGTAAGTTAAGCAACGGAGAGAAACATGACGGACGCGCTCCGGACTATGACGACTGGTCGACAATTGCAGAAAACGGACAAGTCGGATTAAACGGCGACCTGCTCGTCTGGGACGAAGTACTGAACCGTTCGCTCGAACTGTCCTCCATGGGTATTCGTGTGGATAAGGAAGCCTTGCTCCGCCAGTTGGAGATTTGCAACGCGGAAGAAAAAAAAGAACTATATTTCCACAAACGCTTGCTAAACAACGAACTGCCTCTAAGTATCGGGGGAGGTATCGGACAAAGTCGCTTGTGTATGTTTTACCTCCGCAAAGCCCATATCGGTGAAATTCAAGCAAGTATATGGCCGGAAGAAATGCGTCGTGAAGCCCGTGCTGCCGGTATGTACTTGATCTAATTGATAATTAAAAATTGAAAATTGAAAATTAAGGATGGATTATTGATAATTATTTCTGATATTCGCGTAATAAAGAGAATTTCCAATTTCTAATTTTCAATTTTCAATTACCATTATGGACGTCAAGATAGAACAGAGCTGGAAAGAACGATTAAGTTCTGAGTTTGAAAAGGATTATTTCAGCCAGTTGATCACCTTTGTTAAAGAAGAATACCGCCAAAGAACCATCTATCCTCCTGGTCCCTGTATCTTCAGTGCGTTCGAACACTGTCCGTTCGACAAAGTCAAAGTAGTCATTCTCGGACAAGACCCCTATCATGAACCCGGACAGGCACACGGACTTTGTTTCTCCGTCCAAGACGGGACACCCTTTCCCCCGTCGCTCGTCAACATCTTCAAAGAAATCGAAAGCGATTTAGGCAAACCCATACCGCAAACCGGCAATCTGCTCCGTTGGGCGGACCAGGGCGTCCTGCTTCTCAATGCAACCCTGACGGTTCGTGCACACCAAGCCGGCTCACACCAGAATAAAGGTTGGGAAGAATTCACGGATGCCGTAATCCACCGCCTGACAGAAGAGCGAAGCCATATCGTTTACATCCTGTGGGGGTCGTATGCACAACGGAAAGGCGCTTTCATCGACGCCTCCCGCAACCTGAAAGCAAATGATTATCTGATCGCAACCGGACAGACACCAATAGATTGGTAATTATCAATTGACAATTGGAATTACTCCCATTTCTGCCCGTCACGATAGTTGCTGCTCTGGCGCCATTTCAGGTCTTTCAGCAAAGACGAACTTACTGCAATATTGAAGGTATAGGACTTATAAGGTCCCACCGGCACAAAACTGGCAGTCATCTGCCAGCAATGCAGGTCGCGAGTGATATTGCAAGTCATATAGGATATCTTATGCGTATCGAAGTCATAGGTGGCATTAAAGTTAAAACGCCAGTTCTTCGTCGGCTGGATATTACCGTTAAAGCTCAATGCATGTGTAAGCTTGTACTTATATTCGAGCTTGCTCGGGTCAAAGTCTCCATAACGCAATTGCATGCTATAGCTGAACGAAAGGCTCCAGGGCACTTTATTGACCATATAGCCATACGAATCGAACTCACCCGTATCTTTCTTGGCACCACGCAATCGGCCTCCTTCCATTTTACCCTGCTGGTTCCCTTCCTCTCCCGAAGAGATTTGTTCGAATTCCGGATCGTTCGATGCATTGGGGTCTGTCGGAGGGTTGTTGGAATCGTCGTTATTATCTTTCTTGCCGAACAATTTGCCGAACGTATCATTATTAAAGGTATAAGAGAAACTCGTACCGGTCTGGCGCAAACGGCCTAATCCTTTACCGGCCTGCCAACGCGGAATATCCAACCGGCGAACGGTCTTCGTCGCTTCATCGTAGCCATAGGTATAGGTATCGAACGTACCGTTCAGGTTCAATGTATAGCTCTTCGAAAACTTGAGACGCAAGCCTACACTCAAGTCACTCCACTTGAACGAATCGGCCGCCATATTATAACTCATCCCCAACGACAACTTATCGATCAGACTGATCTTACGCTCACCTGTCGAATCGCGATCCGACTTGATCTTCATTTCGAGATTGTTATCTAACTGAAAACTCACGCTCCCCGACTTCCCGTTAGGGGCCGTCCCAAACATACCGCCTTCAAACGGCGAATAAGAGATCTGCTGCGTCTGTCCATATTGATCTTCATACATAAGATCTTTCCAGAAACCATATTTGGAAGCTCCAAAATCAGGCGTATAACTCAACGTTACCGAAGGTTCGAAACGATGACGAATCATCTTGATCTTGTCACCCAAAAACGGCAACGGTTTATAGAAACCATATAGCGTGGTGGAAGCTGAAACGGATGTGCTGTAATCGAATACGCGGTAGAAACCATAAGTCGTATCACGCGCAACCACCTGCTTCTTCTGCATGTCGTATGCTTTTTCCACCTTATTGGTGTACCAACGTTCGGTATAATTGAACGACGGCGAGATATTCAAATACTTGAACAAAGAGAAAGTAGCACTCACCGGAATCTGGTGCTGCATGGCATTCCGCCAATCCTTCACCAAGCTCGACTTGAACAATTTGTCTTCTTTCGTATCGATACTATTACGCAGGTAACCGTTGTAACTCATGGAAATCTTCTCATACCAACGTTCTTTGCCGACTGCATTCTTCCGTTTGAACGGGAAGATACGGCTCATCGTAATTGTAATATCAGGCAACGTTAACGAGATCGTCGAGTCTTTCGAACGCTGGTTCACATTCATGGTAGCCGAAATACTGAACGGATTATTCGGGAAACGCTGTGTTATACTGATACTGGACCCTTTGGTATTCTGGTTCGCATCCGCAAACCCTTGCGAGCCAGGATAGAAGCTGTTCAGGTTATTACGGTCATAACTGCTGGTCGCAAAGTTCACACTCGCCGAGAAAGTCCGGTACGGATTTGCCTTCGGGTCCTGCGAGTGTGTCCAGTTCAGCTTGAAGTCCTTAGACAAGCTATAATCGGGAAGCCCCTTGTCACCCAAACGGGTAACCAGATAGGAGGCATTGAAACTGCCCGAAAACTTATACCGTTTCCGATAAGAAGAACGAGCCGACAGTCCCCAGGAACCTTTCGTATAGATTTCACCGGTCAAGGCCAGGTCCATATAATCGCTCAACGCAAAATAATACCCGCCGTCGCGCAGATAGAAACCACGCGAACTTTCATCCCCGAAAGTGGGCATGATAATGCCCGAAGAATAAGAACTCGAAAACGGGAAGAAACAGAAAGGCAGACCGATCGGATAAAGCGGGACGTCCTCAAACACCAGATAGACGGGACCCGTCACGATATTTTTCTTCGGGCGGACTTTCGCCTTCGTCATCTGGATATAGAAATGGGGGTGATCATGCTCGTCGCAAGTCGTATACCGTCCACCCTTCATATTCAGGACATCGTTGTCCATCTTTTTGGTACGTCCGGCCGTCACATAACCTTCGCCTTGTTGCGTGATCACATCTGTGATATATCCTTTTTTCGTACCGAAATTATAGCGCATCGTCTTGGATTCATACTGTTGGTCGCCATCTTTGAAAAGAGGATAGCCGAATTCCTCCCCGATCGAGTCGAGGCCGAAAGTGGCATACACCAGGCTACTGTCCATATTCATCTCGATTTTCTCGGACTGAAGTTCGATTTGTTGATATTTCACATCGCTTTCCCCAAACAGATAAGCCCAGTTCGCTCCCGTCATGATGATGGAGTCTTTCGCCTGGTAGGAAACCGGAGCGTCCAGCCCTGTCTGCTTCTTCGGTACACTGTCTAACGCAAGCACACTATCCTGTCCGGCAGATACGACCGTATCGCCCACAACGGCCATCACGGTATCGGTCGGGGCTATAAGTTCCTGCGCCTCAGTCATCATGTTTCCAGTGAGGAAAAGCAACAAAATAATCAGGCATTTGTATTTCAAAAACATTCCGTCGTTATTTGCAGTGTGTTACAGCGGGCAAATGTATAACAATTTAGCGAGCCAATCCCTTTTTATTCCCCTAAAAAGAGTTTACACCAGTTATCAAACCGTTCGACAGTTTCGTTTCCATACTTCGAAAGGCCCTGTTTTACCTTTTCGACAGATTTTTCTTTGTCCAGTTTCGTTTTGCTGTAAAACTTGTCGGCGTAGCAAATCAGTTGTTCTTCCAAGGTTTCCGGCATAAAGTCCCGGTGCGGAAGAGGCAAACCTCGTTCTTCAATCATTGCCAGCGTAATACCTGTTCCCGTATGCCGTTCGCACACGCGGGCATGGCGGGGATAACCTTCCGCCCGCATCAATTCGGCCCCCAGATAACCGTGGCAAATATATTCCGCCTCCCCATGACAATCGATATCAGGAGCATTACAACGGAAAATACCGATATCGTGCAGCATAGCTGCCTCTTCTACAAAGGTAAGGTCAAGATTCATCTCCGGATGCATCCGGGCTATAGCCAAAGCTTTATCTGCCACACTTCTACTATGAATAACCAAAATCCGGTACGCCTCCGAACCTACCGGATAATATTTGGCAATAATATCTAAAGGGTTCATAACAATCAATCGCTTTATTGAGAGACAAAGATACGCAATAAACAAAAAGAATCGTTACTTTTGCAGAAACAAATAGTAAGGAATGAGTCTATGAGAACAGTTATCAGGTATGCCTTCTGGCTGTTAAGCCTGTTCTTAATGTCTGAAATCCAGGCCGTCACTCCACAGAAAGCCCCTCTAAAATTGGGAGCCGAACGTATGGACGTCGTTACCCGTCTGTTGAAAGACAAACAGGTCGGATTAGTAGTGAACCAAACCTCCATCCTCGAAAAGCAGCAGAAGCATTTGCTGGACGCCTTGTTGGAAGAGGGTATCAACATAAAGAAAGTGTTCGCCCCTGAACACGGTTTCCGCGGGACGGCCGATGCGGGAGCCGAGATCAAAGACAGCCGTGACGTAAAAACAGGAGTCCCCATCATATCCCTATACGGAAAGAACAAGAAGCCGACAGCCGAGCAGTTGGCCGGCTTGGACGTGGTCGTGTTCGACATTCAGGATGTCGGAGTCCGCTTTTATACTTACATCAGCACCATGCATTATGTGATGGAAGCCTGTGCCGAAAACGATGTCGAATTTATCGTCCTGGATCGCCCTAACCCGAACGACTTCGTCGACGGTCCTGTCCGCCAGAAAGGATTCGAATCCTTTGTCGGCGTTGACCCATTACCCATACTGCACGGTCTGACGGTTGGCGAACTGGCTTGGATGATCAACAAGGAAGGTTGGCTGAAAAGTACACCCGACACCTGTAAACTGCATATCGTCAAGATGGAAAACTGGCGTCACGGAGATCCGTACTGGTTGCCGGTAAAGCCCTCTCCCAACCTGCCGAACGACCAGTCGATCCGTCTCTACCCTTCACTCTGTTTCTTCGAAGGGACCAATATCAGTGTTGGTCGCGGGACCTATTATCCATTCCAGATATTGGGAGCACCCGATGCCAGATACGGAGATTTCACCTTTACGCCCACCTCCTTGCCAGGTTTCGACACGAAACCGTTGCATAAGGACAAGGAATGCTACGGCACGGACTTGAGAGAATATCCCTTTACCGGGGGATTGACGCTGAAATTCCTCCTTGATTTCTATAATAAAGCAGGCAACGACCAAGCTTTTTTCTTCACCCGCCCACAATGGTTCGACCTGCTTGCCGGGACAAAAGAATTACGTTTCCAGATTGTCCGCGGCTTAAAGGAGGACGAAATACGCGCAAGTTGGCAACCGGCATTAAATAAATATAAGAAAATCAGAAAGAAGTACTTGTTATATCCCGATTATCGTTAACTTTGAACGGTTTTTTAAAACATACGGGTACAATTGATAAGTGCTTCTTCCTTGAAAATACATATATACATAGCGATGTTGATATTGGCCCTTTGTTTTCCGCGTGAAGCAAAGGGTTCCTCCGATAAAAAAGGGAAGGAACTGTTTAATGTCCTTGTCATACAGTCATACAATCAAAGCCTGAGTGCCTACTCCAAGTTCGACAAGCTGCTGCACGAGGAACTGGAGAAAGAGCAAATATACTCTTCCATCCACACATTCTACCTGGACTGCGAACGCTATAATGCCACAGACGAAGAAGCCCGGATGTACTCCTTTCTCGACACTTTAAGTTTCAAACCGGACATCATCATTTCCAATGACGATCAGGCTACCTATACTTTAATGGCCTGCAACCATCCGCTCGGCAAGACGATTCCGGTTGTCTTTTCAGGTGTCAACTTTCCCAACTGGGAACTATTGGAACAGCATCCCAACTTCACGGGTTATTGGGACAAGCCTGAATATCTGAAAAACATACAACTGATCGAAAAACTATACGGAAGATCAAAAATACTGATCTTCAAAACGAAAGAATTCATCGGCAGAAAAGCGTTCGAAACGTTGATGGACAATATCCAGGGACATGGAATAGCTGTTTACGAAGGATTGTATCAAACAAGGCCCCAAACGACTTCCACGGAAATCCAGCCCGGCAAAGAAGGCGCTTCTGCCTTATATACGACCTCGACAGCCAACCTGACCGCCCGCCAGCTTCTTTGGGTATTTGAAGACAAGCCTTACACCGCCTGCATACAAATCATTCTCGACTTCAATGTCCTGACCGTCGGACGCCTGGCCAATGTGCCGAACTTCACAGTCATTAACAACGGGTTCAACGACAACAGAGGGATCACCGGTGGCTATTTCACTACCTTGCAAATCCAGGCTGATTGTGTTGCCCAAACAGCTGCCCGCATCCTGAAAGGCACTTCTCCAAATGACATTCCTATCGTAGAAAGCCCCAAAACATTTGCTTTCGACTGGAAAGAGATGCAACGTTTCAACATACGGTTGAGCGATCTACCACAGGGAAGCATCATCTATAACATGCCACTGGAAGTCCGTTACCTAAACTATATTATTGCAGGCGGAATCCTGCTCGTCATAGCAATCGTCTATATCATCCTTCACCTCATTTACATGTACTACCGCGAAAGCGAACGGAAAAGGCAGGTGCAACTCCGGTTGATCGAAGAGAAAGAGCGAGCCGAAGAAGCCAATAAGATGAAATCGGCATTCCTCGCCAACATGAGCCATGAGATACGCACACCGTTAAATGCGATAGTCGGTTTCACCAACCTATTACAAGACGAAAAGGAATTGACCGATGAAGAAAAAGACCTTTTCCGCAATACGATCAACAAAAACAGTAATCTGCTGCTGAAACTGATTAATGATATCCTGGAACTCTCGCGCATCGAGTCGGGACGGATGTCTTTCGCTTTCGACGATTGCTCTCTAAACGAGCTGTTAGAAGAGATCTACCAGACACATCACCTGCTTATGCCTTCGAATATCCGTTTCCTGAAAGAATTCCAAGAAACGGAACTTATCATTCATGTAGACCGTTTCCGGTTCACGCAAGTGATTACGAATTTCATAAACAATGCCGTCAAGCTCACCACTAAAGGGCATATTCTGTTAGGATATGTCTATAAGAAGGAGGAGAAAGAAGCTCATATCTTCGTCGAAGATACCGGAAAAGGTATGTCGGAAGAGGCCCAGAAGAAAGTGTTCGAACGTTTCTTCAAGGTGGACGAATTTGCACAAGGTACCGGACTGGGCCTATCGATCTGTCAAACCATCGCCGAGCGCCTGGAGGGGCGAATCACCCTTTCTTCCCAGGAAGGAAAAGGCAGCTGCTTCACCCTAATCATCCCTTGCAGGCCGAAATAAAAAAGGCGGCCCGTCACAACCGGAACCGCCTTCCAAACATTTCACAATGAAAGTCACTTCTTTTCAATTACCATCAATTTGGTATTGTCCGTGCCATATAAAGCGATTTTATTGACCGGTTTCACCTCACCTACTGCATCAAAGCGAACGACTTTATCCAAAGCCTGCAACAATTCACGCTCACCACTCATATCCGGACAAGCCATACGCGTTGTCGCAACCTGCGGGAATTTAATGATATTCTTGCGGGAATCGCTGTATTCGATCTGCCCCATCATCCGATTGCATCCAGCTCTTCCGGAAAGGGAATGGCGCGCCACGCCGAACTCGATGACTTGATTCGTCTCGGCAGGATTCAACACCTTGCCGTTCAATTCGACAATATTCCAACTACCATCCAGGTCGGAGAAAGTCGCTTCCACACCTTTTTTCGCCTTACAAGAAGCAAAGATACCGATACTCAACGCTGCAAGACAAAGATACATGTACTTCTTCATTTCTATCCAATTAGTTTTTTGACAAAACCATCAACACGTTACCGTCGGCATCGACCAGCAACATTTCATTTTCGGACTGGCCGGCCTTCACACCTTTCACGTTTCCCATAGCTTTCAAGATCGCATCTTCGATCTCCATATCCGGACAAGCCATCATGGTAGTGGCTGCGGGGTTGATCGTGATGGAAGAAATATCCTGGTCGTCCAGCACGACAGTCGAATTAAAGATATTACATCCGGCATTACCGTGAACTTTATTATCTTTCATATCAAACTCCATATTGGGCAAACCTTCTTTCAGTATTTTTTCTCCTTTTACTTCCACAATATTCCATTTACCTTCCAACTTCTTTGCATCTGTTTTGACTTCAGAGCAAGAAAACAACATCCCGACAAAAGCAGGAATCATCAAAAGTGTCAAAATAGCTTTTTTCATTTTTTACTTTTTCATTTATAATAATCACTCGTAAATATAAGACGCCGAATCATTGCAAAAAGTTCCCGACAAGCTCATTATTTAATATTCATTAACTATTCTTACACCCCATTCACAGCTTGTATTGTATTTAAAGGGGTTAAAAAACCACAGAGGAACCGGCAAAGCCGGGAACAATCATCTATTCATCAGCTAAAGCAGACGGCAAAAGAGAGCTTGCGGCACGAGGTTCAGCCTTACCCGTTAGTTCACCGGTAAATCTGC
>OGIA01001986.1_pt1 | contig 10591 bp, 12 predicted proteins | sample 1571671 | NCBI WGS metagenome assembly OGIA01 (sample SAMEA2582027, study PRJEB24529) | metagenome | biome: Human gut stool | place: China | collected 2011
AATCGAAGTTGTCAACTAAATCCAGTACACATCAACATCCGGATGTTTTAGGTAACAACATCCGGATGTAGTGGTGGACAACATCCGGGTGTAGTGGTGGACAACATCCGGATGTAGTGGTGGGCAACATCCGGATGTTTTGATAGCCTAATTCTGATTGGATGTATGTATCTGTTTGATATATAGTGATTTTGATGTATATATCTTTATGTTCCAAAGATATACTTTTATTTCTTATTATTTACCATAATTGGGCCTGTATAGCATAACGGGTTATCTGACGGCATAAAATAATTTATAATATAATTTGGTTTATAGAATAAACTACTTATCTTTGCCACAGATTCGAATTTCTGATAATACATTTAACAACAAATAAATACGTGTCATGGAAGATAAAAAATTAAATGAGCAAGAGAGCCTGGAACTCATTGCTCGGATGATTCGAAACAGCAAAAGGAATGTGAGGGAGAATGCCGGAGGCCCTGCTTTGATTTGGGGATACGCTACGGTTTTAACTTCTCTGTTGGTTTATGCAGGCTGGATGTTGACACATCAGTATTATAGTATGTATGGTTGGTTTTTGATACCTGTGTTTGGAGGAATAGGTACGTTTTTGTTTGGCAGGCATGAAAAGCCAGTACTGATTAAGACTTATTTGGATCGTGTCATATTTGAAAACGGACTGGACATAAAAATCAAATAATTATGAAAGAGACTTCAACACGTTTCGGACGTTTTTGCACTTCCTGGAAATTCTTTTTAGTGCTGATAGCTTTGCAATTTGTATTGATGCCGATGGCAACGAAAGGTTTCCGTTTTGAAGAGGCCGGACAGATTGTCTTTACTACATTGGGGCATGCATTGATCAACCGATTCTATCCTTATTCATTTGTTTTTCAGTGGATGGCGCTTGCGCTGATTGTTGCCCTGTTGTTTTTTCGTGACAGGATCGGCCGGTTCTTTTCCGCTTATGTGGGATGTTGCTATCTGCTGTATGCAATCATCCAAAGTATTGCTGTAACCAATAAATATGGTGTCAGCGTAGTGACGGTCAATCTGGTGATGATGCTGTTTGTGGCCTTTGTCTGGTTTCGTGATTCTTGGAAAGGAGAGAATAAGTACACATTTTCGAATTTGAACTGGAAAACAGCTTGGTTGGTTCCCGTTGCATTTTTCTGTTTATGGTTTCCGATGAATCTACAGAATGCGAAACCGGATTTCAATCCCGCTTATCTGTTTTCCGGTTTTGCATCACTTGCTTTTTGCCCAATGACACCCGTGTTTCTGATATTGCTTACCTTGTGCCGTCCCACTATAAACATGGTAACCTACCGGGTCACTGCTATGGTAGGGTTAATTATCGGTATCTATAATATGGGGCAGTTTGCCAATCCCACCGGATTTTATTTAGGAATATATCATTTACCTTTGCTGCTGATCTCTTTGTATGCATTGTTGAGTAGCAGACAATTAAAATAATAATAAGAACATGGAAAATAAGAAATTGAATGAACAAGAAAGTCTGGCATTGATTACCCAGATGATTCAGAATAGTAAAAAAGGGTTGGTTGTAGGAAGCGGTAATAGTTTTCTATTTTGGGGATATTTGACTCTTGCCGTCTCCATAGCAATTTTCCTATTGCTTTATATTACCGGAAATCAGAGCTGGTTCTGGTTGGGGATGGTAAGAAAACGATGAGTTATGTCGATAAAGTGATTTCGAATGTTTGGCAAATAGTAGGAGGGACTTGTGCTATCATTGCCCTTTTGGCCTTGAATTATGGAAATAATATTGCTATATTGCCGTTGCTTCTGTTGGTGTTATCCGTGGGTGCAGGAATAACAGGATCTGTTATCCAAGAGAAATCGTTTTATAACTGCTCCGCTTTTGGAATCGCTATTTCGTTAGGGATGCTTTTCAATATCAATTCAATTGTGGAAGGACCTTTACGACAGGTTTTTGCTTTTGCCCTTGCCATTACAGTCGTAATGATTATTCCGGGACATATGGTTAATCGTAAAGCAAAGAGAAGCAATGTTTAAAGAACTGAATCCGTTACTCCATTCCGAACTTCGCCTGGCGGTGATGTCGTTGCTTATTTCTGTTGAGGAAGCGGACTTTGTCTATATTCGTCAGCAGACGGGGGCTACAGCCGGAAACTTGAGTGTACAGATCGATAAACTGAACAAAGCCGGTTATGTGGAGATAACGAAAACATTTAAAGGAAAAATGCCTTGTACGATCTGTAAGATTACCCCACAGGGAGTGGATGCGTTTGAAGAATACGTGGAAGCGCTGAAAAGTTATATTATAAAATAAATGGTGAATGGACGAGGATTATTTGCTATCTATCAGGAATATACTTTAGCTTTTGAGATTATTATTTTATCTTTGCGTATAAAAAACAGGTTTTTAAAGAATGATTTTATGTTGAAAATATTAGTAACCTACGCTGTACAAGGCGAATTCGCAGAGATTAAGTGGCCCGATGCAGAAGTGTATTATGTACGTACCGGCATCGGCAAAGTAAAAGCAGCTTTTCATTTGGCGGAAGCTATCCGTCAGGTGGAACCGGATATTGTAATAAATATGGGGACGGCAGGGACGATTCATCATAAGGTAGGCGATATTTTTGTTTGCCGTCATTTTATTGACCGTGATATGCAGAAGTTGGCAGGACTCGGATTAAGCTATCAGTTGGATACTTCTGCGTTGCTTGAACAGAAAGGGTTCTGTAAGCATTGGACGGAGTCGGCTACCTGTAATACCGGAGATAGTTTTCTTACAGAGTTGACTGATATAGAGGGAGATGTGGTAGATATGGAAGCATATGCACAGGCTTTCGTATGTAATTCTAAAGAGATTCCTTTTATTTCGGTAAAATATGTCTCTGATGTGATCGGTCAGAATTCTGTGAAGCATTGGGAAGATAAATTGGCTGATGCCCGTACCGGGTTGTCTCACTTTTTCAATGTTTTGAAGGAAAGTATATGATAAGTGACTCCTACTGCAATCAGAAAAAGGAGTATCTTGACCCATACTAAAGGGACGAGAAAGAATATGCAATAGAGCATGGTGCCCCACATGAGCACTAACGAGATGATTTTGGCACGCAAGGGGATCGCCTTATTTTCGCGAAAGTTACGGATATAAGGGCCGAGATGTTTCTGATTCAGTAACCATTGATACAAGCGGGGCGACCCTTTGAAATAGAGCGCAGCCGTCAGCAGCAGGAAAGGGGTGGTAGGCAATAATGGCAGAAAGATGCCTAAAATACCTAATGCCAGCGAAACGGTTCCTAAAATGATACAGATAGTTTTCATGCTGCAAATGTAGAAAAAATAACGAGGTTTGCAGAATGAAAATCTGAATTTGTATTAACTTTGCCCCTGCATCGAGGTGACATTAGATGCAGGGACTTTTTTTAATATATATGACGATGTATACAGTAATAAAACGCCTCGAGGTATCGGCTGCGCATAGTCTGAACCTCTCTTATCGCAGTAAATGTGAGAATCTGCACGGTCACAATTGGATTATCACGGTGTACTGCCGTTCTGCAGAACTCAATGCCGACGGAATGGTAGTGGATTTCAGCCTGATCAAAAAAGCGGTGAAAGAAAGATTGGACCACCGTAATCTGAATGAAGTACTTCCTTTTAATCCTACTGCCGAAAATATAGCCCGTTGGGTTTGTGAACAAGTGCCTCATTGCTTCAAAGTGGAAGTGCAGGAATCCGAGTCAAATACGGCTGTCTATGAGAAAGATTAACGAAATTTTTTATAGTTTACAAGGAGAGGGGTATCACACAGGTACTCCCGCTGTTTTTGTCCGTTTTTCAGGATGTAACTTGAAGTGTGGCTTTTGTGATACCCGCCATGAAGAGGGAGTGATGATGACGGATGAGGAGATTATAGCCGAGGTAAAGAAATACCCGGCTGTAATGGTGATACTTACGGGTGGCGAACCTTCCTTGTGGATTGACGATCACTTGATCGGTCTTTTGCATCAGGCCGGGAAATATGTTTGTATCGAGACGAATGGTACCCGCCCTCTGCCGGCGGCTATCGATTGGATAACCTGTTCGCCCAAGCAAGGTGTAAAATTGGGTTTAAACAGAATGGATGAAGTGAAAGTAGTGTACGAAGGACAAAATATTGACGTTTATGAGTTACTTCCCGCCGAACATTTTTTCCTCCAGCCTTGTTCTTGTAATAACACCGCAGCAACGGTGGATTGCGTGATGCGACACCCCAAATGGAGACTAAGCCTGCAAACGCACAAACTGATAAATATTTTGTAATAGTTACGGGCTGCTGCCGGCTATATGGTATTCTTTCGGAAGGATGCCCGTAGTTCGTAACTCGTAGCTTATAATTATTGATTATGAAAGTAGGTTTATTTATTCCTTGCTACATCAATGCCATCTATCCCAATGTGGGGGTGGCATCGTATAAACTTTTGAAAAGTTTAGGTGTGGATGTAGATTATCCCCTGGATCAAACTTGTTGTGGACAGCCTATGGCAAATGCCGGTTTTGAAGGCGAAGCATTAAAACTCGCTCTACGGTTCGATGATCTGTTCAAGCAGTATGATTACATTGTTGGGCCTTCGGGTAGTTGTGTGGCATTTGTCAAACTGAATCATCCGGGCATCCTTGCCAAAGAAGGACATTTGTGCGAAAGTGCCGGTAAGATTTATGATCTCTGCGATTTTATTCATGATGTGATAAAGCCAGAAAGGCTGGAAGCCCGTTTTCCGCATAAAGTGAGCATCCACAATAGCTGTCATGGCGTACGTGAACTTTTCCTGTCTGCTCCGAGCGAACTGAATATCCCTTATTTTAATAAACTGCGCGACCTGCTTCAATTGGTCGATGGTATTGAAATTTTTGAACCGAGTCATATAGACGAATGTTGCGGTTTCGGCGGTATGTTTGCCGTCGAAGAGCAGGCGGTCTCTGTCTGTATGGGCCGTGATAAAATAAGGCATCATATGGAAACCGGGGCCGAATATATCACCGGAGCCGACAGTTCCTGTCTGATGCATATGCAAGGCATCATCGAGCGTGAGAAACTGCCTATCAGAATTGTTCATATAGTAGAAATCTTAGCATCACAATTATGAGTACCAAGCATGCAAAGGCTGCCGGGAAGTTCTTAGAGAACCCTGTGATGGCGGCATGGCACAACGAAACCCTTTGGATGGTTCGTGCCAAAAGAGATAAGATGAGTAAGGAGGTTCCCGAATGGGAGGATCTGCGTGAGAAGGCATGTGAACTGAAACTTTATTCCAATAGCCATCTCGATGAACTTCTGGTAGAGTTTGAGAAGAATGCGACTGCCAATGGCGCCATAGTGCATTGGGCAAAGGATGCCGATGAATATTGTGCCATTGTCTATGAGATTCTGAACAGTCACGGGGTGAAGCGTTTCGTTAAAAGCAAGTCTATGCTTGCCGAAGAGTGCGGGTTGAATCCGTTTCTGATAGAAAGAGGGATCGATGTGGTGGAATCCGATTTAGGTGAGCGTATTTTGCAGTTGATGCACTTGCCGCCCAGTCATATCGTGCTGCCTGCCATTCATATTAAGCGTGAGCAAGTGGGAGAGCTTTTCGAAAAAGAGATGGGTACGGAGAAGGGGAATTCTGATCCTACTTATCTGACGCATGCCGCCCGTAAGAATCTGAGAAATATCTTTCTGAATGCAGAAGCTGCCATGACAGGAGCCAACTTTGCCGTAGCGTCTACCGGGGATATAGTGGTGTGTACCAACGAAGGGAATGCGGATATGGGAACTTCCTGTCCTACCTTGAATATTGCCGCTTTCGGCCTTGAAAAGATTGTTCCCGATATGGATGCATTGGGGGTATTTACCCGGCTACTGGCCCGTTCGGCTACGGGACAGCCTGTTACGACTTATACCTCCCACTATCGCAAACCGCGTGAAGGGGGCGAATATCATATCATTATCGTAGATAACGGGCGGAGCGAGATACTTGCCCATCCCGATCATATCAAGACTTTGAATTGCATCCGCTGTGGCGCCTGTATGAATACTTGTCCGGTCTATCGCCGTAGTGGTGGTTATTCATATACTTATTTCATTCCCGGCCCTATCGGTATAAATTTAGGTATGGCGCACGATCCGGAAAAGTATTACGATAATCTTTCTGCCTGTTCGCTTTGTCTGTCTTGTTCCGATGTATGTCCGGCGAAAGTCGATCTGGCAGAGCAAATTTATAAATGGCGTCAGGTATTGGATAAGATAGGAAAAGCTGATACCGGGAAAAAAATAATGTCCGGTGGTATGGAAATATTGATGGATCATCCTGTTTGGTTCAATGCGGCTTTGTGGGTAGCACCATTGGTGAATCATTTGCCGCGTTTTATCAAGTACAATGATCTGGATGCCTGGGGAAAGGGACGTGAATTGCCGAAGTTTGCCGGTGAATCGTTCAATGAAATGTGGAAGAAGAATAAGGTACAGGGAAAGGAGGAAACGAAATGAGTAGTCGGGAAGAAATATTGGCTAATATCCGTAAGAATACGCAAAAGCGTTTTGATTATCCGGAATGGGAGATAAAGACGACTACCTATCCTGATGTTATAGAGAAGTTTTGTGAGGTAAGTCGCGCGGTAGGCGGTGAGGCTGTGCTATTGGGTAAGGGGGAGGATATAAATGCGGTCATTCGCCGTACTTATCCGGATGCCGGTCGAATTGCTTCGAATCTGGATGAAATAACATGTGCTACATTCAATCCGGATGAATTGGACCGTGCACAGGATTTGGACGGTACGGAGATAGCTGTGGTGGCCGGAGAAATCGGTGTTGCGGAGAATGGTGCTGTCTGGATTCCTCAAACGGTGAAGTATAAAGCTCTCTATTTTATAGCAGAGAAATTAGTGATTATTCTTGATCGTAACCGGATTGTCAGTAATATGCATGAAGCTTATGAGGAAGTGAAAAAAGAGAAATATCAATTCGGTACGTTTATCTCCGGTCCGTCAAAGACTGCCGATATCGAACAGGCTTTGGTTATGGGAGCACACGGGGCGAGGGATGTGCTGGTAATTTTAAAATGATAAATAATGTGTCAATGTGCCAATATGCCAATGTGCCAATTAAATAATACATCAATTGGCCAATATGCCAATTAAATAATAGCGCAGCCAATTGGCATATTGGCACATTGACACATTATTTAATTGGCAAATTATTAATATTATGTATGCAAATAAAGTAAAGAAAGTTGTAGCAGTTCATGATCTTTCAGGGGTAGGCCGGGTTTCGCTTACGGTAGTTATTCCCATTCTTTCATCAATGGGTTTTCAAGTTTGTCCGTTGCCTACGGCGGTGTTATCCAGTCATACACAGTATCCCAATTTTTCGTTTTTGGATTTAACCGATGAAATGCCAAAGATTATTTCCGAATGGAAGAAACTTGGTGTACAATTCGATGCGTTCTATACCGGCTACCTTGGTTCTCCACTCCAGATACAGATTGTTACTGATTTTATAGATGATTTCCGGCAGTCGGAAAGCCTTGTCGTGGTAGATCCGGTTTTGGGTGACAACGGCAAGCTATATGCCAATTTTCATGATTCGATGATCAAGGAGATGCGGCAACTGGTAACGAAAGCCGATGTGATCACTCCCAATCTCACCGAACTATTTTACTTGCTGGATCTGCCTTATAAAGAGCAAAATACCGATGAAGAGTTGAAATCCTACCTTCGTCAACTTTCTGATAAAGGGCCGGAAGTGGTGATTATAACCAGTGTTCCTGTATTGAATGACATTCATAAGACATCTGTATACGCCTATAATCGTACCGGCAATCGCTTTTGGAAAGTAACTTGTCCTTATCTGCCTGCTCATTATCCCGGAACCGGGGATACTTTTACAAGTGTAATCACCGGGGCTTTGTTGCAAGGTGACAGCCTTCCTATTGCACTTGACCGTGCTACACAGTTTATTTTACAAGGAATTCGCGCTACTTTCGGTTATGAGTATGATAACCGTGAAGGTATTCTTTTGGAGAAAGTGCTGCATAATCTCGATATGCCTATTCAGAGTAGCAGTTATGAGCTTATCTGATCATAGTTATTTTTTACCGGGATGCATTTGTTCTTGAAAATAAATCTTTTTGTTTCTATATCAGTCTTTTTAATGACAGGTATTCTGTTGAAAAAGTCAGATATAGAGAATCGTATGCATAAAATGATGTAATAAAATGCATTTCGTTTCGCATATTTTAGCCTGATCCGGATAAATATGTATTTGTCTTTGCATGTAAATCTGTTTATCATTACGAAATAGATTCGGTTCCTCTACGAGTTTCTCTCTGTTGCTCGTAGAGGAACGATAAAAGACTCGTAGAGGAACCGAAAGATTACCTTAGAAGAACGAGAGATTCGCTATCAGACTCTTGATTTTATACTCATTGCTGTTTGACTTCTGACCATTTGTAAATAGAATAAAAACGTAAATATAGGATGTTTAAGAATAAATTGTCCGGTAAAAGCAAAGGATGCAAGCATGTTGCATCAAAATATACTATATTATGAGCTATTTGAATAACGTAAAGTGGGAATGAAGGCGGCTTTTGTAATTGTCACTGTTACCGTTTGCAAATAAGCCCGATAGTCATACTTAAGAATATCATTTTGACATTTTGATACGGTTCTCGTTTCTTACCCACGCCACAAGTTTCTGCGGCATGGGGCATTTTATTCTTCTTTTCTTATTCAGCTAATCCTTTGCTAATCCTTCGGCTGTCTCTGCTAATCTGATAAACTCTCTTCTGTATCCCTTTTCGTCATTGTCAAGCGATGTTTTAGCCAGGGATATTACTTTATCATAAGTGGCGTCTCCTTTAAAGTCAGAATCACGCAATAGCTGTCCGAACATGGCAACAGCAGAAGCAAAGCGGAAGTCCGAAGATACTTTTTCTTTTTTATCATCGATAAGGGGTTGTTCGATTTTCTTGCTGGTATTTCCGTCCGGTGCTTTGTAGCGCAGTTTTACAGTGAGGAGTTCTTTTGAATTGTTTGTCACAGCAGGAGCCGGTTTTGTCTTTTGATATTTTAAATCGTCCACTTTACCCGTAAAATCGCTTTTGATTCCTGCGGGTACTACCTCATAGAAAGCCGTTACTGTGTGTCCTGCTCCCATTTCACCTGCATCTTTGGCATCATTGTTGAAATCTTCGTCTTTCAGCAAACGACTTTCGTAGCCGATGAGCCGATATGCCTGTACTTGCGACGGATTAAATTCTATTTGTAATTTTACATCTTTGGCCACTGTGTGCATCGTAGCTCCGAATTCATTGACTAATACTCTGTTGGCTTCCTGCAAATTGTCAATGTATGCGTGGTTCCCGTTCCCCTTTTCTGCGAGGACCTGCATTTTACTGTCTTTATAGTTCCCCATTCCATAACCTAATACAGTCAGAAAAACACCACTCTTTCTCTCCTGTTCGATGAGCTTTTCCAGTCCCTCATCCGAAGACACTCCGACATTGAAATCTCCATCCGTACAAAGGATGATACGGTTGTTTCCTCCTTTTACAAAGTTCTGCTTTGCTATCTTATAAGCCAGTTTGATACCTGCACCACCGGCAGTAGAACCGCCTGCGGTCAGCTCATCGATAGCTTCACGGATTTTCTGCTTATCGCTTCCGCTGGTGGAGGGCAATTTTTCTCCTGCCGAACCGGAGTATACGACAATCGCTACTCTGTCTTCATCACGCAGATTGTTTACCAGCAATTTGAGAGAAGACTGGACCAATCCCAGACGTTGAGGACCGTACATCGAACCGGAAACATCAATTAGAAAAACTAAATTGGATACCGGAAGCTTGTCTGTCGGAATTTCCTTTGCTTTCAATCCGATACGGACCAACCGGTGTTTTACATTCCATGGACAGGCACCTACTTCAGTAGTGATTTTCACTGGATCATTTCCGGTAGGTTGAGGGTAGTCGTATGAGAAATAGTTTATTAATTCTTCCGTACGGATCGCATCCGCAGGGGGAAGTTCACCTTTATTAATATAGCGGCGCATGTTACTGTAAGAAGCGGCATCTACGTCAATTGAGAATGTAGACAGGGGGCTTTCGCTTACGGTCTTAAAATTATTTTCTGCAATCTCCTTATACTCTTCTGCATTCATGCCGTCGGCATCCATTCTGCTTGCCATGATGCCGGGAGTAGCATGCCCTACAGCACCGCATAAGCTTACCATTTTCTGTGTACCATAGCCCACTACGACACATTCTTCCAAAACCTGACTACTTGTTTTTAAACGAATATTCAGGCGCTCGGACTTAACCTCCGCTTCTTGCTTTTCGTAACCGATATAAGAAAATACTAATTTTTCACCTTTGTCAGCGCGAATCGTATATTCGCCGTCCACATTGGTTATAGTACTGCGAGTAGTCCCCTTTACCTGCACTGTGCAACCTATAATACCGGAACCGTCTGCGGCATCAGTTACTTTACCTTTTACTATGAATGTTTCTGCATTCACGTTTCCCAAAGAAATAATTGCTACCAGCAATCCGAACATCGTAGCTCTTAATCG
>OGIA01001994.1_pt1 | contig 10554 bp, 7 predicted proteins | sample 1571671 | NCBI WGS metagenome assembly OGIA01 (sample SAMEA2582027, study PRJEB24529) | metagenome | biome: Human gut stool | place: China | collected 2011
TCTTCACTTGCCCACGTTGGGACATCTTCCCGTTTTGCAATTGTCCTAAGCCATAGAGCGCCTCATCATCATCAAGCGTAAAAGCCTGATAAACGTTATACGTAGAATTACCTGCGTCATTAAAAGGAGTAAATTGTTCTTTTACGGCTTTCTCGACGAGCAGTTGATTTCCCTTGGCTGTTTTATAGGAAAGAACACCGGTCGATGTGTCAAGAGACATCTGCAAAGCCTCCGTGCCAACCACGATGTTCCCGTTCTTTGTATTTACCTTAAACCCCACTTCTTTGGGTGAAGCCACAACCGACAAGCTCTTCTTCTCATAATCCTCGCCATGAGGCGACTTGACTATCCGCACAACCGAAGGGGTAAAGAACTGCACTTCCACATCCACATCATTCACAGTGGTCTTGATGCCGTAGGCGGTCTTTTGGTAATCCTGTGCCCAAGCTACAGCCACACAAATCAACCCACCCAAAAATAACATTGTTTTTCTCATACTATTTATATTTCTAATGGTTTCACTGCATAAAACAACATTCCATTTCAGTTAAAACACCAATAATCCCAATTCATCAAATCCTTGCCGACACTGCCCTTAAAAAGGAATACCAAATCGTGTACGCCTTTGGCACCCTTCACGCGGCATTCCATTTCCTTATACGTCTGCATCCCTCCGGTGGCTTTCACCTCCAGCGTGCCCACCAGGGGACCGCCGGCACTATCCAAATGTATCTCGACGGCACAACCTTGTTCCGAAGCGATGCAAGCACGGAAACGTTTGGCACCACGCTTGCCGAAGTCCACACCGCGAACAACCAACGAATCACCATCATCTACAGCCGTCACATAAATGCCGCCGTCATCCAACCTTGCCGTCTTCAGGCCATGCCCCCATGCCATCGTTTCAGCTTCCACCCTACGGTAAGGATTGAAATGTTCAATCTGTTCCACCTTGACATCTTTAAAATAAGGCACTTCCTGAATCGTACCATCCGGATTGTAATGCATCTCAGCCACAGAAACAGAACGACGCTCACGGTGTTCCTTCATATCCAAGAACAGCAAATCATTATTCTGTCCGAACACGTAAGTTTTTCCCTTGTAATCGATGATACCCGGATGATTACCTCGCGTACGTTCAGTAGGCCGCATGATATATCCTTTCACGTCCCACGGCCCAGTGGGGGAACCGCTCATGGCATAACCTATACCTTCCGGACAGCAGGTAGAGGCAAAAGCCAAGTAATAATGGCCGTTACGCTTATAAAACCACGGCCCTTCCTGATAGGTTTTCAATTTGCCGATTTTCACAATGCCCCCAGAATAGGAAATCATGTCTTCATTGAGTTTCACGTAATAAAGGTTGGGGTTGCCCCAATACATGTAAGCCTGCCCGTCGTCATCGATGAATACCGTAGGGTCGATATCATCGCCAATTCCTTTTTGCCATACCAACGGTTGGCCGATAGGGTCCTTAAACGGACCATAAGGCGAATCGGATACCAATACCCCTATGCCATTACCCTGAACAGTACAATACATATAGAATTTGCCGTTCCGCTCCACCACCTGCATGGCCCAAGCCCCATTTTGCTCTTCCCGCCAAGGAAAAGTCTTGGTTGTGGCTACCGTTCCATGGTCAGTCCAATTCACCATGTCGGTAGAAGTATAAAGCTGCCAGTCGAACATCTTAAAACTGTATGCGTCATCCTCATCATGTCCCGTATAAAGGAATACAGTGTCATTGTAAACCATGGGAGCCGGATCGGCCGTATATTTGGTTTGGATAATAGGATCCTGCGCACGGAGAGTGGCTCCTCCGCACAACCACATTGAAAAGAGGACGAAAGGAATGAAAGAATGTCTTGTTTTCATTATTGTCGTATTATTACTATTCAACTACAAAAGTACAGCCTCCTTGTACTGTATTCCTAACACTTATGTTGAAAATCATGGTAACGTCGTTGAAATCTCATGGAAAGAAGCCCCTAACAAACGGCCAGCCCTTTCTATTTGCAAAGGATTCGCACCTTAAATGCACACTTCCCCCAACCGCATTAAAAGTTCTCCTACAAAAGGGCTGCAAATACTGCCTTTTGTAGGAGAGCACATCTTTTCCCGAAAGGGAGATACCTTATCAAAACTTCACCGAAACTTTCTTTCCATTATAAGATACGGACTTTTGCCGTCCGTCGGGAAGCACCACCGTAAACCCGCGGGATTGCAACATGCCCTTGTATTCGCCCTTGCGCGTCCCCAGGGTCAGACGGCGCGAAGAATCGTCCCACGACATAGGAATCTCCGTATAAGCGCCTTTCTCGTAATTGTAATTGTCGAACTCGTCTTCGTAAAGCACGAAACTGCCGTCGGCACCCGGATAAACACGGAGAACCAGGCTGTCCCACGGCTTTTCCGTGGCATATTGCACGTCGGGACCAAAAGGCACGATGCTACCAGCTTTTATATATAGAGGTATAAGGTCGATCGTGGCCTCACGGGTAATCTCCCGGCCTCCCTCTATCTTCTCGTTCGTCCAGAAGTCGTACCAAGCAGTACCGGACGGTAGATAAACCTCCGTAGATTTCGGCTGTTGGAAGTTGGCTTGTGCCCCACCACCGGCTTTTCCATCATTATCACGACTCCATCCGCTCAGTTCATTCACATTTACAACAGCTTCTTGTGTATACTGCGCATGCAACACGGGAGCCACAAGGAAAGCCTTTCCAAACATGTATTCGTCATTCATGTCCCACACCTTCTTGTCTTTCGGGAAATCCATGACGAGCGCACGCATGAACGTAGACTGGCGATGACTCACATCCCACGACGTAGAATAAATGTAGGGCAAAAGGGAATAACGCAGGCGTATCATCTTCTCAATGGCATCATACACCGGTTCGCCTTTTTGGCCGAATTGATAAATCTCGCGTGGGGTGCCAGCACCGTGGGAGCGCATCATCGGTGTAAAAGTTCCGAACTGCAACCAACGTACATAAAGCTCCTGATAAAGCGGATTCTTAGGAGCCGTTCCGTCATTCCAACTCTTATTATATTGCCCGGCAAAGAAACCGCCAATGTCGTTGTTCCAGTGGGGCATGCCACAAAGTGAGAAGTTCAAGCCGGCCGGTACCTGATTGCGCAAGGTCTCCCATGATGAACCCACGTCACCACTCCACACATTAGCCCCATAACGCTGCTGTCCCAAAAAGCCCGAACGGGTCAGGATAAACACACGTTTATCTGACGACACGGCACGCTGATGGTCGTACACTCCGCCAACGGACATGAGCGGATAGGCATTACGTACTTTGCGGAAAGACCCCATGTAGGTCTTCGTGTCCATATCTTCGGGCTTAAAATCCAAATGATCCGGTTCAGTAGAATCCATCCACCATGCATCCATACCAAGCTTAAAGATTCCCTCGTTCAGGTATTTCCAGTAGATGTCACGAGCTTCAGGAGAATAAGCGTCATACACTCGCACGCCAGAAGGATATTCCATATCGGGCGGCCAACTTTCCGTCCCAGAGGCAGGCCACGTCCGGAAATCGTACAATAATCCTTTATCGGCCAATTCCCGATAAGGCTTTGTAGCCGGACCGAACGACGACCAGATGGAAATAGCCATGTGCGCGTTCATCGCATGTACGTCATCTATCATTTTTTTGGGATTATTGAATAGAGGATTCTGAAAGTCCATAGCATTCCACAAATAGTTGTGTCCCCAATATTGCCAATCTTGAATAATACCGTCAAGAGGTACACCTAATTCACGATACTTACGTACAACACCTACCGTCTCTTCTTGGCTCTTATAACGTTCCTTACTTTGCCAATAACCATAAGTCCAAAGAGGAAACATCGGTACCTCTCCCGTAAGATAACGTATCTGTGCCACTACGCCGTCGGCATCCGCACCATACATGAAATAATAATCCATACAATCGCCCACTTCCGAACGGAAAGAAGTCTCTTTCTCATTGTCGGTAAAGACTGTGGGGGAATAATTGTCCCAGAAGAGGCCATACCCCTTGGTAGATTGGATGAATGGACTCACGTCTTCCACGTTACCTTGTACAAGATTCTTCACTTGCCCACGTTGGGACATCTTCCCGTTTTGTAACTGTCCCAACCCGTAAAGAGCCTCATCGGAATCCAGTTGGAAAGCCTGGTAAACACTATAAGTTGCATCACCTGCATCGTTAAAGGCGGTAAACTGTTTTTCCACACTTTTTTCACGGAGCAAAGGAGTACCGTCAGCCGTTTCGTAAGAAAGGACACCAGTCGACGTGTCGAGACTTACCTGTAGTTCCTTGGTGCCAAGCACAATGTCCCCCTTCTTGACAGAGATTTTGAAGCCGACTTCACCCGGAGAAGCCACAACCGACAAACTTTTTTTCTCAAAACTCTCACCATGGGGGGACTTGAGTATCCTCACCACAGAGGGAGTGAAAAACTGTACCTCCACATCCACGGCGTTCACGGTAGCTTTCACGCCGTAAGCAGTCTTTTGGTAATCCTGAGCCCAGGCTGCGGCCACACAGGCCACCCCACCCAAAAACAACATCATCTTTCTCATTCTATTTCTATTATTGTTCAACAACGCAAAATTATAGTCCCATAGTCCATCTCCCATAATAACTATGTTGAAAACAATCGTAATGAGGTTGAAACACCAAAGGACATGTTACATCCCATATGTCCGCATGTTACATTCTTCTTGATAAAAGTATGCAAACCGACTATCTTACTTCTTACATATATAAAGAATGCGCAGGAATCGGTGTAGAGAACAGCCTCCCTCTGCGGTATCCTGCGCACCCACTCGTGTCTATTATCGCCACCAAATTCAGCTAAAACGCCAGTAATCCCAGTTCATCAGGTTCTTGCCGGCGCCGCCCTTGAAAAGGAACACCAGGTCATGTACGCCTTTAGCCCCTTTCACGCGGCATTCCATTTCTTTATACGCCTGCATGCCTCCGGTGGCCTTTACCTCCAACGTGCCCACCAACGGTCCGTCGACACGGTCCAGATGTATCTCTACGGTACAGCCTTGCTCCGCAGCGATGCAGGCACGGAAACGTTTGGCACCGCGCTTCCCGAAGTCCACGCCGCGAACAATCAACGAGTCGCCATCATCCACAGCCGTCACATAGATGCCGCCGCCCGGCATTTTCTCCGTCTTCAGTCCATATCCCCAAGCCATCGTCTCGGCCTCCACTCTGCGGTACGGGTCGAAATGCTCAATCTGTTCCACCTTCACATCCTTGAAATAAGGCACTTCTTGTATCGTCCCGTCAGCATTATAGTGCATCTCGGCCACAGAGATGGAACGGCGTTCGTGGTGTTCTTCCATTTCCAGACGCAACAAGTCGTAATTCTGTCCGAACACGTACGTCTTTCCCTTGTAGTCGATAATGCCGGGATGGTTACCACGCGTACGGTCGGTCGGACGCATGATGTATCCCTTCACGTCCCACGGACCGGTAGGAGAATCGCTCATGGCATAACCGATGCCTTCGGGGCAGCAAGTGGAAGCAAAGGCCAAGTAATAATGGTTGTTGCGCTTGTAAAACCATGGCCCTTCCTGATAAGTCTTCAGCTTGCCGATTTTTACGATGTCGCCCGAGGTAGAAATCATGTCTTCGTCGAGCTTCACATAATAAAGATTGGGGTTGCCCCAATACATATAAGCCTGTCCGTCGTCGTCGATATATACCGTGGGGTCGATGTCGTCCCAATGCTCCTTTTGCCATACCAAAGGCTTGCCGATAGGGTCTTTAAAAGGACCGTAAGGCGAGTCGGATACCAACACGCCGATTCCATTGCCATGAAGCGGACAGTACATATAGAACTTGCCATTACGTTCGACGACCTGCAAAGCCCATGCTCCGTTGTCACGCTTACGCCAAGTGAAGTCCTTCAACGAAGCAATGGGACCGTGGTCGGTCCAGTTCACCATGTCGGTGGAAGTATAAAGTTGCCAATCCAACATTTTGAACCCATATCCCTGTGCATCGTCCTCGTCATGGGACGTATAAAGGAACACAGTGTCGTTGTACACCATCGGCGCGGGGTCGGCCGTGTACTTGGTCTGGATAATGGGCTCTTGTGCGTAAAGCACGGTTTGCCCTGCACATGCCAACAATGTGGCGAAGGCAGATGTCATAAGTGAATGTTTCATTTTACCAATCTATTATTTAAAGGTTATCTTTTATAGCCAAAATTCCATCTTCAGGATTCGGATGACCGGAAAAAAAGCCTCAACGTTTCTGCCAGATAGGCACGGGCGTTCATCCATGTATGTCCCCCGTCCGTGATACGCGTCCGGCAGGAAATGCCTTTCTCCCGAAAATAATCGAGGTGTCTCATCACATCGGCGTAGAGGAAATCTCCGCGCCCTACACCGAACCACTTCACCCGGTAGAGAGAATCCATACGTGCAGGATTCCCCATAAGCTGCCCGAAATGACGCTCCATCACCTGCGGAGTAAGATAGGCACTATAAGAAGCCACGTGGGCGAACAATTCAGGATGGGAAAATGCTGCAAACAGAGCCTGCCCACCGCCACGCGAGAACCCGCCCACCGCACGGGACTCGCGCGAAAGCTCCGTACGGAAACTTGACTCCACATAGGGAATCACGGCTTCCGTCAGTTCGCGGGCGAAGGTGGCATACATCTCGGCAGCCTCAGGCGATGAGGGCATGGGCGTACCATGAGACGGCATATAACCGTACGGCATGACTACGAGCATCGGCTCGGCCTCGCCTCTGGCGATGAGATTGTCCAAAATGGCATCCACACGCCCTACCTTATACCAGGTTTCCTCCGTATCAGTCGTGCCGCTCACGAGATAAAGCACGGGATAACGCCGTTCGGTCTCCCGGTCATAGCCCGGAGGCGTATAAACCAACATCGTACGATCGGCGTGCAAAACCTCGGAATAATAACTGCAATAGCGTACCTGTCCCCTCGGAACATCTTTATGGCGCGCATAGAGGGCTGCCGTATCCGGCATCTCCAACAAACTGGCTTTGAAACGTTCGTTGGGAAAAATCAGGGGATTACTCGGATCGGAGGTCTCTACCCCATCGATACGGAATGAATAAGGATAAATGTCGGGACGGTCTATCTTTACCGTCACGCTCCACACTCCATCAGTTCCTTTCCGCATCGGGCATGTGCCTTCCATAAACTGTCCCGAAAGTTCCACTCGTGAAGCCGAGGGAGCACTGACAGAGAAAGTCACCTCCCCACCGGTATCCACACGGGGCGACACGACCGGGTTATTCCACGGATTCCCTTGTGCCACAACCGAGGTCGGCCAACCTACGGCAAAGCATAAAATAATCATGCCCAAGAACCTCATAATTCTTTTCTTCTTATCTGGGAAAAACAAGAAAAACAACAGCCGGATACAAGCAAGAAACGCCCGCCGGCTGTCTTTTTCCCTCTTTTATCGGTTTACTATCATCAGACCGCCGTTGCAAGGAATCGTTACTTTCACGGTCTGCTTCTTCCCAAGCTTCACAGACTTCACTTCTCCCTGCAATTCTTTATCATCGGCATATACCTGCAATTCCGTACCGGAAGCCCACATCGGCAAAGTGATTTCCGTCTTCAGCGTTTCCTGCTGCGCGTTCACTCCCGCCACATACCATTTGTCACCGTGACGACGCGCCAGAATGACGTATTTCCCAGGGTAACCATCGATAAAACGGATATCATCCCACGTCGTAGGCACTTGCTTCATGAAATCTATCGCCCAAGCCGGAGCGTCCGTCAGATTGTTGGGGGCGAGGGCAAAATGTTGCACGGGCGACTGGAACAATACGGCCGTAGCCAACGCATAGACATCGGACGTCACCCGGCGGCTGCCGCGCGGTTCGTTCTTCGCATTGTAATACTTGTTCAGCGCACTGCCACCGAAGTCCATACTGCCCACCGTATTCCGGATGAAAGGATGCAGGCAGGCATTGAAAGCCTCGGCATCGCAACTTTTCTGCGAGAAGTTCAGATTCTCACTGGCCAATACCGCCTCACTGGCCACGAAATTGGGATACATCCGCTCCCAACCACGCGGAAGGGTACAACCGTGGTAAATCACCATCAAACCGTAATCGTTGGCATCCGCCAGGATGTCTTCGTAAAGCTGCATGGTCTGCTGCTTGTCGCTTCCGATAAAGTCTACCTTGATACCCCGGATGCCGGCTTCCTTCATCCATTTCATTTCACGGCGACGGACTATCATGTTGTCCATGCGGCCGCGCGGCCCTTGGGGCGCATCGTTCCAATAACCATTGGAATTGTACCACAAATACAGGCCGACGCCCTTACCTGCGGCGTAACGGGCCAGTTCCGCTATCCGTTCGTATCCCACGCGCGAATCCCACCAGGCATCCACGAGCACGCTCTCGTAACCCATGTCCGCAGCGAAATCCACGTAACGCTTCTGTTCGTCATAGTTCATGCTGTTGTCGCCGCCGATAATCCAACTCCACGTGCCACGACCGTAAACATACCGGCGCAAAGGCTCATAGAGAGGTTCCACCACGTCGTATGGTATGGTGGTCTCCACAATCGGTGCCAACGTCTGCCCTATGGTAATCGTACGCCAAGGCGTTTCGCCCGGTAAGGCAATACCGGGGCAGGCCGTCCCGTTACCGTTATATTCCCCTTCCTGCGGAAAGCCGATGGTGTAAAGCCCGCCGTCCTTTCCCATCAGGCGGCTCGCGCAATAACGGCTGTCCACTCCCGTCTCGGAAAGCAGTACCCAGCCCTTGTCTCCCGTACGGAACAGGCAGGGGAACGTGTAACCATGCCCCCATCCGTTCTTTCCCATCTCATCGTCGGCGGTGTACCCTGTCTCATAGCTCGGATAGGTACGGGCAAAACCGCCCATCGGTGCCACTTGCGGGCAAAGGAAAGTCGTGGTACCGTCGGGGAGCACAAAGCCCGTAGCCTCCTCCTTGACCACGCAACACAAAGTTTCTCCCTGCGGATACATCTTATATTTAAAGGCCACGTCATGATCGGACACATGGAATACGACATCGAAAATATGCTTGCCGTCCCGGTAAAAAGGGCAGACCGCTTTCGTCGCCCGCACGTCCACCTTACCACGTTTGATGGTCGGTAATTCATAATGCCCCGACACGGGCGAAACGGCAAAAGAGGATTCCTGCAAGACCATGCCTTGCGAAAAGTCGCCGATATTCGTAGACAACCCCAAGGGGGAGGATTCCAAGAACAAAGTTTCACCGTAGGCCACACGATAAGTAGGCCGGCCGCCGTCGTCGGCTACCGTCACCACTAATTTCTTATCCGGACTTGAAAACTGTACGGTGGCCGCATCTGCCACCCCAAACGCACCCAGTGCGCACGCAAGTAAGAAGTATTTCTTCATTGGGTAAATGATTGATTAATAGTTTTTGATTATTCCCGTCACAAAAGTACGAATAAAAACAAGACTTTCACTTCGCTCATGTTACATATATTTTGTTTCTTGTATCATTTTCAAAGCATGCCGAAGCGAAGAGTCCTGCTCAGAAAACGGAAAAATACCTAAAAACGGGATGCACACGTGCCGCCACAACCTTTTTTCACTCTATTTGATGTTTTTCCACGGTCAAAAGCGACATGTCAAACTGACACGCAAGTGCCGTTCCATACTTGTGTGCCCTTTACTTTTCTACGGATGTCCTCCCCCGACCGGACAAAAAGAAACGGGAAATGCCCAGTGGCTGACAAGCAGCTTTTCCACCGACGCATGAGAATCGCCTATTTTCAAAAGCCCCCGCCCCCGAGGCCGTACGAAAGATTCTCGCAAGGCTTAAATTAACAAAATGACAGAAGGACTCTTATTTCATGCTTTTGATAAGTAAACTGTGAATCTTATTACTTTTAAGGGGATTACCAACTAAAATAATACGATTATCCTTATCCAACAAAAACACGTGGAACTGTTCTTCACTTGGTATGCATGGATTAATTTTAGAAAAAATATTCTTATCATCTATAAAGACTGGATATTTAAAGTTCTCAGACAAAACCTTGATTTTCACCAATCCTAATTCATTATGCTTAGGTGACACTATAAACAATATATCAAACACACCTTCTATATTATCAGACAACTCCACATAAACATCCCATTCGTGCATAGTTTTCAATCCACATGACATACAGGAAATTGAATCCATATAAACAACAAGTTTATATTCCGAGAGATGCCGATTGACAGTTTCTTTCTCTTTAAGACCTTGGTAACACAAAAAAAGAATCAAGAGAAAGTATAACTTCTTCGCCAATCATACCCTCTAAGGTTGCAGCAACCTTAGAGGGTTTATTATTAACATTACATCCAAACAATAAGTATATAGCAAATACTACTATACTTACATTTTTCATATCCTAGCCTTTATAAGTTTTATTTCCCCATCCTTATTTTCCACAAAAGCCCAAAGCCGTCCTTTATCGACAGTCATACAATTTATATAGACAATATCTGACGGAAGGCAATATCTATGCACACATTCCCCATCAAAATCAA
>OGIA01002016.1_pt1 | contig 10431 bp, 7 predicted proteins | sample 1571671 | NCBI WGS metagenome assembly OGIA01 (sample SAMEA2582027, study PRJEB24529) | metagenome | biome: Human gut stool | place: China | collected 2011
CGCGCGCTCCCCCACCCCTTCAAAAACCGCTCATACGGATTGGGAAAAGAGACAAGAGCATCCTGCAGGTCTGGGGAGGACGCCTCCCCATGGATCAGGTGTCCTTCAGACAGACAACTAACGACAGGGGCAGGCCGAGGCCCGCCCCTGGATAAGGTTTGAAAAGAAGGGATGCGTGGAGAAGACCGCCTGTCCGTGCTGACGCCTTATGCCTTCACATAGCTGCTGAGGCCCCGGTGGATCTCCCTGGCCTCGTCCGTGAACAGGGCATCGAGACCGGCCACGCCCTTGGTCTTGAAGCCCGCCAGACCGGTGTTCAGGCGCTGCATCTCCAGATTGCCGCCGTTGAGGGCCACCTGCTGGAAGATCTGCTGGTCCATGGAGCTGCGCGGGGCATTGAAGGGCGGCAGCAGGCCGCCGTTCTCGTGCATCTGCAGGGCCAGGGTCTTGCAGGCCACGTCCATCTGCCCGGTGCGGTCCTTGCCGCTCTTGCAGTTGAACAGCGGCATCATGCCCATGATGTGCCCCAGCATGGCCAGACGCGCAGGCAGGCGATAGGGGTCGGCCCCGCTCATCCTGTAGCCTCCGGCGGCCCAGAGGGCGTGGATCTCGTAGCGCAGGGCCTGTATGTTCTGCCTGTCCCGGACGGAGATGTCCGACCGCGCAAGATAGGTCTCCACCATCCCGCCGAGCATGTCGTCCCCGAAAAGCAGGGCCATGGCTTCCCTGTTGTACCGGTCGGACGTGCCCCAGCCGCCGATCAGGCCCTGGAGCCCGCCCTGCGCACCGGTGTTCACGCCGAAATTGAAGGTGAGCACCTGCGGCCTGACCTTGACCGCCCTTTCCTGCCCGTCAGGCAGGACCACGTTCACCGTGCAGGTGCCGTCAGGCCCGCAGGCATCCTTCCACGAGGCGCATTGCTCGGCCAGATAGGTCTTTTCCGACGTGCCGAAGATCTCGCGCGGCACATCGGGCGTGACCAGACTGGTGGAAAGCAAAGGCAGGTCGATGACGGCATCGGGGTTCACCGCCAGCCTGCGCTGGACGTCCGCCAGCTTCGGGGAGCTTTGCAGGGCCGCCGTGAAGATCTCCGTGGCGCGGGTGGCGTTGGCCGCCCTTCTGGCCGCGGGATTCTTGATGGAATAGGCGCTGTTGATACCGTGCCGGAGGCCCCGGAACAGGGTGTTGCCGCCCACGGCGATCTCCGTGCGGGCCAGGTTCAAGGCATGGTTGGGCTGGCCCCTGTCCTCGCAGGAGACGCCATTGATGCCGTGCCGGGCCATGCTCCGGCCGATGGGGCCGGGCTGTGCGCCCGCACCGATATGGCAGGCGGGCGTGATGGTGGACGTGGCCGTCACTCCAGCGCCCCCGCGTCCCAGATATTGCAGATCGCGGCGGATGACGCCCCAGCCCTGTTCGTTGAGCACCTGGATATGGGCCTCCTTGATCTCCCTGGCCAGCTTCCCCGCCGACAGGTCGGGCAGCAGCCGGTGCAGTTCCTTGCCCAGCTCTCCGGGGAGCTCATTGAAGGACTTCATCACCGCATCGGGGACGCGTTCCCCGTCGGCCAGGCCACGCAGCTCGGGCGGATCGGTCATCTTGTCCTGCATGGCCGCCATCAGCCTGCTGAGATCCCGGGCCCGTTCCGCAAGGCGCATGCCCTTGTCCGAAGCGGGATCCAGGGTCCCCAGCTCCACACCCGTCCGGCGTACATGTTCCCCTATGACCCGTTCGTAGGCGGCATAGGTCTGCTGAAAGGCAAGACGCACGTTCCCGGCCGTGAAGGGGCTCTGCTCCTTCTGGGCGGCCATGATGTCCCGCTTGGTATCCAGCTGTGCCTTGAGCCCTTCCAGACAATGGAGCACCCCGGCCACGCCCTCCGCGCCTGCGGGCAGGCCCGCCTGGAAGGTGTCCAGATCCCTGCGCATGGCGTCCACTGCCCAGGAGACCGAGGCAAGCTCCCGCTCGCCCTCGGCAACGGACTGCTGCCCCCAGAAATCGTTCCCCACCAGACGCACGCCCTGGCTCACCAGGCTGACGAAATAATCGGGATCCACACCGGCCCGGCCCAGCTCCGCCATAAGCTCCGGCCGGAGGGCCCGCCGCCCCGTGGCCACCATGCCGCGCCCCAGGCAGGCCAGGTTGCGCTCCGCCGCCGCATCCAGGAGCCTGGACAGGTTACCGCCGGTGAAGGCCTTGCCCTCCAGGGACTTCTTGCCGATGTACTGGTTGAACAACCGTGTGCCCTCGGCCTTGCCGCAGTAGGCGCAGACGCTGTCGCGCACGCGCTCGGCCGCGGCCCTGTTCCCGGCCTTTTCCTGGCTGCGTTGCGACAACTGCCAGAAACGGGCCTTGGCGGTCGTCGTCTGGAGCTTGTCCGAGCTCTGGTCGAGGCGGACGAAACTGCCCTGGGCCTGACTCAGATGGCGCAGGCCGGCTATGGAATCGATAGGCATGGCTTCCCTCCTAGACCTTCACATAAAAGGGCTGCTCGCTCTCCATCACGGTGTCGCCCAGGGTCGCGCAGCGCTGCGTCCAGAAGTCCAGCGACAGGGCGAAGGATTGCAGGAAGGCATCCAGTTTGTCCGCCGTGGCCTGTTCGGGCAGCCACATCTGCTGCAACAGCACGGTGTCGCTCTCCGGGGCCAGGGTGATGGTGGCGCCCTGGGTATCCTGCCACATAAGGTTGGCGGTGAGCAGGGCCCGCAGTTCCCGCAGGGCCACTTCCTCATCCTCGGAAAGCGTACCTATGCTGCCGAAGGCGATGAACGTGCCCTGCCCTTCATCGAAACGCAGATGCACCACATGGTCGTCGGCCGAAGCCAGGGCGCAGTAATTGGCGTCATCGAGCTGCAAAGGCTCGATCTCCTGCTGGCGGGAAAATTCTTCCAGAAGCGTGTTGGCGGTCTCGCGGCTTATCATGATGCCTCCTTCCGTGCAGAGGTCTAAAGAAGTTCAGGGGATATTTTCGGCCTGTTCCTGATGTTGGCGGTACTGCCGACAGCGTTGGCAACGGACAGGCTACACCAGTGAATCAGCAAAAAGAGTGCCAGAGAGCAACCGCGGCATGACAGCGGGGCAGACCCGCGCACCATACGCCTCCGGGCAGAGCGCCTTGCCCTGCCGGAGGGACAGCAAAAGTCCATGCCCTCCCCGGCCGAGATGAGGGGAAGCCATATGGCATTATCCCCCAGGGGCTTGGACTTTTCAATCTGTCCGCCTCCCGGCGGCCTTGGCGAAACCGGAGCTCATGGTCCGGCAAGACGCCCCGGCAATCTGGCCCATCCCGGCCGGGGGGTCGTGCTGCGGGGCCAGCGTCCGCCGGCAGGGACAAAAAAAGCGAAGCCCCGGCAGCGGGGCTCCGCATCATGCAGCAAGGAAGGGAGAGAGGTATCAGAGGTTGGCGTTGAAAAACGCCTCGATCCTGTCGAAGGGGATGATGTCCACCCGGTCGTACAGGTCCGTATGCGAGGCCCGGGGCACGATCATCAGTTCCTTGTTGTTACCGCTGAGCTTCTTGAAGGCATCCTCGCTGAAGTAGCGGGAATGGGCCTTTTCCCCGTGGACCAGCAGGACCGCGCTGCGGATCTCGCCCGCATAGGCCAGCAACGGCATGTTCAGGAAGGACAGGGCCGAGGTGGCGTTCCAGGCACCATTGGAGTTGATGGAACGGGGATGGAAGCCGCGCCTGGTCTTGTAATAATCGAAGTAATCCTTGACGAACTGCGGCTCGTCGCCCGTCAGGGCCTCGGGCAGGCCTGCGGCGGACGGTGCGACGCTGCCGGAACGTGCGTCCCGGGTGCGCTGTGCGTTCAGCTGCTGGCGCAGCGCGTAGCGGGCCTCGGCATCCATGGCGTCAAAATAGCCGTTGGCCGTGACGCGGCTCATGTCGTACATGGTGACGGCCACGGTGGCCTTGATGCGGGTATCCATGGCGGCGGCGTTCAGGCCCATGCCGCCAAAACCGCAGATGCCGATGATGCCGATGCGCTCCGCATCCACCGCATCCAGCGTGGTGAGGAAGTCCACTGCGGCGCTGAAGTCTTCGGTATTGATGTCCGGCGAGGCCACATGACGCGGCTCGCCGCTGCTCTCGCCCGTATAGGAGGGATCGAAGGCCAGCGTCAGGAAGCCGCGTTCGGCCATGGTCTGGGCATAGAGCCCGGACGCCTGTTCCTTCACCGCGCCAAAGGGGCCGCTCACGGCCAGGGCCGCCAGCTTGCCCCTGGCATCCCGGGGCACGTACAGATCGCCCGCCAGGACAGTGCCGTAACGGGTGCGGAAGGTCACCTTGCGGTGTTCCACTTTGTCGCTCCTGGGAAAGACCTTGTCCCATTCCTGTACCAGTTCCATAGCCTTACCATCCTTGGAAGAAGCCGTGCCAGAGGGGGCCTTGTCCGCTGCGGCCGCAGATCCGGCAAACAGCATCGTGCCTGCCAGGATCGTTGCCGCCAGTGTTTTGCACATGCTCATCATGTCGCTCCGGCTTGAAGTTGTCCGGCAGGAACGTGCCTGCCGGCGTTCTTTTCTGTGTAGCCGCAGCTCCTATCCATGACAAATACCTATATCGAATGTTTCACCATAGAAATAAGACATGGATAAGTCGACATATGTCCCGCCTGGGCACACAGCTCCGGCACGGAAGGCCCCAGCAGTGCCTTGCAAGAAAGGGAAGCCCATCAAACGTGCGCCTCGTGGCGTTCGCGCCGCGCCACTTGATTTTTTCAAGAAAACGGCACGCATTTCTTGGCCCGGCTTCTGGCCCGGCCCCGGCGCCCGGGACTCCGCAACAACATCCCAGAGAGGTGACCCAGATGAAGATACAGCAGATCCGCAACGCCATGGTCCGCATCCGCTACGCCGGCAAGACCTTCCTCACCGACCCCTGGCTGGCGCCCAGGGGCAGCATGGGGACATTCCGCGACTATCCCATGTTCCGCTGCCGCCCCGAACGGCTGGACCTGCCCCTGCCCCTGTGCGACCTGCCCATGCCGGTGGCCGACATCCTGACCGGTGTGGATGCCTATATCGTGACCCATGTGCATCCCGACCATATCGACATGGCCGCCGACGGCAGCGTGGGCGCGCCGCTGGACAAGGCGGTGCCCGTGTTCGTGCAGAGCGAAGAGGATGCCGCCGTGCTCCGGCGCTCCGGCTTCGCCCGGGTGGAAGTGCTGGGAGAGGAGACCGTCTTTGCGGGCATCCGCCTCAGCAAGACGCCCGGACGCCACGGCACCATCATCCCCTGCGGGCCGTCCTGCGGCGTGGTCTTCCGGCATCCTGACGAAAAGACGCTCTATGTGGCCGGTGACACCATCTGGTTCGACGGTGTGGCCGAAAGCCTGCGCCGTTACCGGCCCGATGTGGTCGTGGTCAATGCCTGCGCGGCCGAACTGCTGGACGAGGGCCGCCTGATCATGGACGACGCGGACGTGGCCGCCCTGCACGCCGCCCGCCCGGAAGCGCGGATCATCGTCAGCCATATGGACACCGTGCCCCATGCGGCCCTGACCCGGCAGGACATGGACCAGGCCCTGCGCCGTCGCGGCATCCGGGAGGCCGTCTTCATGCCCGACGACGGCCAGAGCGCCGATTTTTAACGGCAGGAAAACTCCGCACGGCCCGCAGACGGACGGACTGACGCATAGCCTGGCAGGCAGGAGGGATCCGTCCCGCCACGGTGCCTGCGCTCCGGCAGGGCCACGGCTCCGCCCGGCGCCCCTGCCCTGTGCCCTCCCCGAATCAGGTCCCCGCCGGTCCCTAGGCAGAACGCCTTCCTTCCTCTCCCCCCTCCGGCGGGGGCCTTCATTCCGCCAGATCTTCCGCTTCCCGAAGGACCACATGCAGCTCGTAGCTGCCCAGCGGTTCCACCTCGGCCAGGAAGGCATCCAGGGCCTCCATGTCCAGAAAATACATGTCGAGGAAATAGAGGTTGTCGCCTGTGGTGCGGTAACAGTGGATGGTGCGCCTGCCCCCCTTGCGGCAGCAGGCCTTCAGGGCCTCTACAGGGCCGTGCCTGAGCTGCACCCTGATGACGGCATGGACCTTGTAGCCGAAGACCGGGCAATTGACGTTGATGGTGTAGCGCTGGAGGATGCCCATGTCCTCCAGCCGTTCCACCCTGTTCCTGACGGCCTGCCCGGTGAGGAAGACCCGCGCCCCCAGTTCCTTCATGGTGATGCGCGCGTTCTTCCTGAGTTCTTCGACGATCCTCACATCCGTTGCATCTATCTTGGTCTTCATACGGCCTCCGCTCTGCCCCGCCATCTTCCCGGATAAACAGGCCAAAAGCAAATCTCCGTTCTCCTGACGGCAAGACGGCATCTTTGCCCTCCGCTTTTCCTGCCCGTCTTCCGCCCCTTCCGCAGCACAGTCCGCTTTCGTTGCCACATGACGGCAGGCGGCCTCCCCGGCCGCGAAGGCGACCCGTTACCCGCCTATCCCGGCAGCGGGCATGAAAAAAGCCCGGCGGACAGGGCATGCCTGTCTGCCGGGCTCGATGAGGCGGACGGATCGTCGCTGCTAGTAAGCGTGCTCGTCCTTCAGGTCTTCAGCGCTCAGGCTGTGGGAGAACAGGCGGTAGACCCAGAACTGGTACAGCAGCACGATGGGCACCATGACCAGAGCCACGCCCAGCATGATCTTGAGGGTCAGCTCGGACGAGGAGGCATTGAAGGCCGTCAGGGTGGCGGTGGGATCGATGGACGAGATGAGCATGCGCGGGAACATGCCCATGACGCCGAAGAAGGTCACACCGATGATGTACACGGCGCTGCACATCCAGGCCTTCCACAGCTGGCCGCAGCGCAGCATGCAGCGCACGCCCAGCAGACCGGCCAGGGCCACCACGGGCAGCAGGAGCAGCAGCGGGTTGCTCCAGTAGTTGCTGAACAGGTCGGTGTTGAAGAAGGTCAGCACCAGGAAGGCCACCAGCAGGATGAGCATCACGGGCCAGAGCAGGGTGGCGCTGGCCACGGCGCGGGTCTGCAGTTCGCCCTGGCTCTTGATGGCCAGCCACAGGGAACCGTGCAGCATGAACATCACCAGGAAGAAGATGGCGCCGGCGATGCCGTAGCCGTTGACCAGGCCCATGAGCGTGCCGTGGAACACGCCTTCACCGTCGATGGGGATGCCCATGAACAGGTTGGCGAAGGTCACGCCCAGCAGCAGGGAGGGCACCAGGTTGGACAGGAAGTGAACCAGATCCCAGAAGCCGCGCCACACGCCGCTTTCCACCTTGCCGCGGAACTCGAAGGACACGGCGCGGAAGATCAGGGCGAACAGCAGGATCAGCAGGGGAGCGTACAGGGCGCTGAACATCACGGCATAGACCTTGGGGAAGGCCGCGAAGGTCACGCCGCCGGCGGAGATCAGCCACACTTCGTTGCCGTCCCAGAAGGGACCGGCAGCGTTGTACATGATGCGGCGTTCTTCCTCATTGCTGCCGATGAAGGGCAGCAGGCTGCCCAGGCCCAGGTCGAAGCCGTCCAGGACGAAATACACGGCCCAGAGCAGCGCCCACAGGATGAACCAGATTACTTGCAAGGTTTCCAGCATGACTTAGTCCTCCTGCCCCTGCGGGCCCTTGATGGCGTACTTGCGCAGCAGGAAAATGTCCAGAAGGCCCAGCACGCTGTAAACGATGATGAAGGCCAGCAGCGACGTGGACACATGCTCGGCGGGCACCGGCGACACGGCGTCGCTGGTGCGCATCAGACCGTAGACGATCCAGGGCTGACGGCCCATTTCCGCCACCAGCCAGCCCATGGCGATGCTGATGTAGGGCAGCGGGATGCACCACACCAGGGCACGCATGAGCGTGGGGTTGATGGTCTCGCGGTTACGCTGCAGCGTGGCCCAGACGGCCAGGGCCAGGAAGATGACACCAAAGAAGATCATGGCGCGGAAGCCCCAGAACACGGGCGTGACCGGCGGACGGTCTTCCTTGGGGAAGTCCTTGAGGCCCTTCACTTCGGCATCGGCGTCGCCGTAGGAGATCCAGCTCAGCAGGCCGGGGATGCCGATGGCTTCCACGGAGTTGGTCTCGTTGGCTTCGTCCGGCACCACGGCCAGATAGAAGGGAGCGTTCTTGGTGGTCTCCCAGTGGGATTCCATGGCGGCCAGCTTGGCGGGCTGCAGTTCGGACACCACCTTGCCCTGGATGTCGCCGCTCAGGGCGAGAGCCAGCACCAGCACCAGACAAATGGGAGCGGTCATGCGGAAGGAGCGGCGGAAGAATTCCACGTTGCTCTTGCGCAGCAGGTGCCAGGAAGACACGCCCAGCACGAAGAAGCAGGACAGCGTCCAGGCGGAGAGCAGGGTGTGGGCGTACATGCCCCAGGCGTAGGGGTTGGTGACCACGGCCATGAAGTCGGCCAGTTCGGCGCGGCCGTTCTGGATCACATAGCCCAGCGGGTTCTGCATGAAGCCGTTGGCCAGGATGATCCACAGGGCGGACAGGTTGCCGGCCAGCACCACCAGCCAGATGGCCAGCAGATGGGTCTTCTTGCCCACGCGATGCCAGCCGAAATGCCAGACAGCCAGGAACGTGGACTCCAGGAAGAAGGCCACAGTGGCTTCGATGGCCAGCAGGGAGCCGAAGATGTCGCCCACGTATTCCGAATACCGGGCCCAGTTGGTCCCGAACTGGAATTCCAGGGTGATGCCCGTCACCACGCCTAGGGTGAAGTTGATGATGAAAAGTTTGCCCCAGAACTTGGCATGCTTGCGCCAGACCTCATCCCCGGTGCGCACATAGCGGGTCTCCATCAGCGCGATGAGCAGGGACAGGCCCAGCGTCAGCGGCACGAAGATGAAGTGGAAAAAGACGGCCACGGCGAACTGTAGCCGCGAAAGCAGAATGACATCATCCATAGATCGTCCTCCTTATGGAGCGATCTGCATACCGTTATCCTTAGCGAAAAGCAAGACAAAGTTTAGGCCCTGCAAGGCCTTGACGGCTGATTGGGAAAGATTACTTATTCCCCAGCAAGTATCCATGGAGGTTGTCATCATGCCGGAAAATACGGCTCAATCCTGTGAATTTCGCGCCGAAGTGCGCAAGGTGCTGAGCATTCTCACCAATTCTCTGTATACCAATCGCGAGATCTTTCTCCGCGAGCTCATCTCCAACGCTTCCGACGCCCTGGACAAACTGCGCTTCCGCAGCAACCGGGGCGAGACCCCGCGCCATGACGACCTGCCGCTGGAGATCCGCATCAGCCTCGACAAGGACGCCAAGACCCTGACCATCGAGGACACCGGCCTGGGCATGACCGCCGCCGAACTGGCCGAGAACCTGGGCACCATCGCCAAATCCGGCACCGAGGCCTTCCGCGCCCAGCTGGCTGCCGAGGAAGCCAAGGCCGACGGCGAAAAAGCCGATGCCGCCAACATCATCGGCCGCTTCGGCGTGGGCTTCTATTCCGTGTTCATGGTGGCCGAAAAGGTGGACGTGACCTCGCGCCCGGCCTTCGGCGATGACGACAGCGCCGCCACCTGGACCAGCGACGGCCTGGGCACCTACACCGTGGCCCCCGCCGGTGACGACGCCCCGCAGCGCGGCACGCGCATCGTGGCCCACCTCAAGGAAGACGCCGCGGAGTTCCTCGAAAAGTTCCGCGTGGAATCCGTCATCCGCAAGCATTCGGCCTTCGTGCCCTTCCCCGTGCTGGTGGACGGCGAGCAGGTCAACACCCAGCCCGCCCTGTGGCGCGAGCCCAAGTCCTCCGTCACCAAGGAACAGTACGATGCCTTCTACCAGGCCCTGACCTATGACAGCAAGGCGCCGCTGGACGTGCTGCACATCTCCGTGGACGCGCCCGTGCAGTTCAACGCCCTGCTCTACATCCCCGACGTGCGTCAGGACCTCTTCGGCCTCGACCGTGATTTCTGGGGCCTGGATCTCTACGCCAGCCGCGTGCTCATCCAGCACCGCAACAAGGAACTGATCCCCGACTGGCTGGCCTTCCTCAAGGGCGTGGTGGACACCGAGGACCTGCCCCTCAACATCTCCCGCGAGACCCTTCAGGAAAATGTGGTCCTGCGCAAGATCAACCAGACCATCATCAAGCAGACCCTGAGCCACCTGGAAAAGCTGGCCGCCAAGGATGCCGGGAAGTACGCCGCCTTCTGGCGCCTGCACGGCCGCATCTTCAAGCTCTCCTACCAGGACTTCGCCAACCGCGAACGCATCGCCGGTCTGCTGCGCTTCAACACCTCGGCCCTGGACGACGGCGAAGCCCTCTCCAGCCTGGACGAATACATGTCCCGCGCTCCCGAAGGCCAGAAGACCTTCTGGTACGTCTCCGCGCCCAACCGTGAGGCCGCCCGCCTGAGCCCGCACCTGGAACGCTTCACCCGCAAGGGCATCGAAGTGCTCTTCCTCTACGAGCCCGTGGACGAGTTCGTCATGGAAGGCATGGGCAAGTA
>OGIA01002024.1_pt1 | contig 10396 bp, 8 predicted proteins | sample 1571671 | NCBI WGS metagenome assembly OGIA01 (sample SAMEA2582027, study PRJEB24529) | metagenome | biome: Human gut stool | place: China | collected 2011
TTCAAGTCCCGCTTCGAGTACGAGTATTCTTTATAGGCTTTATGAATCATTGATTCATGAAGCCTTTTTTATTTTTATGGGTGTGTAATATACATTTGTTTTGTTTGAGGGAGCTTTGTAGTAATGGCTACTTGAAAAAAAATCAAAAAACAGTAATAATATTTTTTTATTGTGTTATTAATCTTTTATTTTGCTTTCAGATTATAAGTTTATAATGAATTATTATATTACCGCTTCTTTAACCTTATACATGGTACATTTAATTTAACCGTTAACGCTGAAAAATACTAGAGAGATGGAAAATAACGACAAGCAGATTGAATTAAAGTTTCAGAGGTTTTTTACTGTGAATTTTCCGAAAGTAAAGAACTTTGCTCAAATGCTGCTTAAATCTGAAAGTGATGCAGAAGATGTGGCTCAAGATGTTTTCTGTAAGCTTTGGATGCAGCCGGAGTTATGGCTGGATAATGATAAAGAACTAGATAATTACATTTTCATAATGACTAGAAATATAGTTCTGAACATCTTTAAACATCAACAGGTAGAGCAAGAATATCAGACGGAGGTTATAGAAAAAACTTTTCTTTATGAATTGACAGAAAAGGAAGAGATATTGAATAGTGTGTATTATAAGGAGATGCTCTTAATTATTCAGTTGACACTGGAGAAGATGCCGAAGCGTCGTCGGTTGATATTCGAACTAAGTCGTTTCAGGGGATTAAGTCATAAAGAAATAGCTGATAAACTCGATGTTTCTATCCGAACAATAGAGCATCAGGTTTATTTGGCATTGATCGAATTAAAGAAGGTACTCCTCTTTTTTATTTTTTTTCTCTGATATTTTTAAGTAGTATGTATGTAGTAGTTGTATTTAGTGTATAAAGCCCAAAAAGAAAGAAAAAGATTCATGAAAGATTATATTCAACAACTCATAGAATTGTTCGGCCATAATAACTATTCAGCCGATACGCATAAGAAAGTGCAACAGTGGTTGGCTGATGAGGAGCATGTTGATGAAAAGAGTGAGGCTCTTCGTGAGCTTTGGAAACAAGCAGGAGAACAGAAAGTGCCTGATGGCATGCAACAATCAATACAACGAATGCGGCAGAATCTGGGAATGCAGTCTATCACTTCACGTAGAAATTACCAGTTGCTTATATGGAGAGCTGCAGCTATTTTATTGTTAGCAGTCTCATCTGTTTCTATTTATTTGATGTTGGAAAAGGAACGGCCGGAAAAAGATTTAGTTGAATGCTATATACCGACAGCGGAAATTCGTGAACTTACATTACCGGATGGTACATATGTCATGTTGAATTCGAAGAGTATACTACTATATCCGGAAAAATTTACAGGAGAGACTAGAAGTGTATATTTGATTGGTGAGGCCAACTTTAAAGTGAAACCGGATAAGAAGCATCCTTTCATTGTAAAGGCCAATGATTATCAAGTTACTGCTTTAGGTACTGAATTTAATGTAAATGCTTATCCGGAAAATAGCGAACTGATGGCTACTTTGCTGGAAGGTAGTGTGAAAGTTGAATTCAATAACTTGCTGTCCAATATTATTTTAAAGCCTAATGAACAGTTGGTATATGACAAACATACGAAAGCGCACAACCTGCGGATGCCGGAGATAGATGATGTGACGGCATGGCAACGTGGGGAATTGGTTTTTAGTAATATGTATCTGGAGGATATTTTTACAAGTCTTGAACGCAAATTTCCTTATGCTTTTGTATATAGCCTTCATAGCTTGAAAAAGAATACATATAGTTTCCGCTTCTCCAAACAGGCGAATCTGGAGGAAGTTATGAAGATTATATCGCAAGTTGTTGGAAATGTAAACTATGTTATCAAGGGAAATAAGTGTTATGTAACTAGTAAAGAATGAATATATTGTAGAACCTTTTAAATTTAATACGTAATGCAAAAAAATACCCGGAAGGAATGGCCGTTCCTCCCGGATATGAAATCAATCTCTTTTAATATTAGCGTAATATTGACGCTATTCTGAATGATCCTAGAATAATAACCAATTAACTAATACTAAAGATGCTACAAATCTACGAAAAAATAGCAGAAAAAATAGCTCATAAGCGGGTCTTTCTCACTTTTTTAAGTCTTATTCTTATACAGACTTTCGCTTTGGCTCAAAATGATAGTAAAATAACTATCCAACAAAAGAATATTACTGTCATTGATGCCTTAAAGACTGTGGAAAAACAGTCTAAAATGTCTATAAATTATAGTGATTCCGAATTGACAGGAAAAGTAATAGCCCAGTTAAATTTGCAGAACGCATCCCTCGAAACCGCACTTGATACCATCTTAAAAGGGACGGGCTTTTCATTCCAAATACAAGGTAACTACATTATAATAGCTGAAAAGAAGCCTGTAGTTGCACAAATCCTTAAAAATATCAAAGGAAAGGTTACTGATGAGAGCGGTGAACCGTTGATTGGAGTAAATATATCTGTGGATGGTAGTTCTACAGGTACGATTACCGATTTCGATGGTAACTTTACGATCAAGGCAGCAGAGAAATCTATTCTCAAAGTATCTTATATCGGATATGCTGCACAGATAATTCCTGTTTCCAAGAAAGATTTCTATCCGGTTGTAATGAAGCAGGATACAGAAGTGCTCGATGAAGTTGTTGTAACGGCATTGGGTATCAAACGTGCAGAAAAGGCGTTGTCTTACAATGTACAACAAGTCAAGGGAGATGCACTGACTACGGTAAAAGATGCTAACTTCGTAAACTCGCTGAACGGTAAGATAGCCGGAGTGAGTATTAACAAAAGTGCTAGTGGAGTTGGTGGTGCGACACGTGTTGTAATGCGTGGTGCAAAATCTATCGAAGGTGATAACAATGCTTTGTATGTGGTGGACGGTATTCCTTTGTTCAATACCAATATGGGAAATACCGACAGTGGTATTATGGGTGAAGGTAAGGCCGGAACAGAAGGAATCGCCGACTTCAATCCCGAAGATATTGAAAGTCTTTCTGTTTTGAGTGGTCCTTCGGCTGCTGCGTTGTATGGTAGTAGTGCCGCTAACGGTGTAATTTTGATTACCACTAAAAAAGGAAAAGAAGGAAAACTTTCAGTGCAGTTCTCTTCTTCTTCAGAGTTCAGCAAAGCTTATATGACTCCTGAGTTTCAAAATACGTATGGTAACAAAAAAGATATGTATGAAAGCTGGGGTGAGAAACTGTTGACTCCTACAAGTTATGATCCTAAGAAGGATTTCTTTAATACCGGAACAAACTTTATTAATTCGGTTACGTTGACCACCGGTACGAAATCGAATCAGACTTTTGCTTCTGTTTCTTCTACCAATTCCAAAGGTATTGTGCCTAATAATGAATATGAACGTTTGAATTTCACAATCCGTAATACGGCAACTTTCCTTAATGATAAATTACAACTCGATTTAGGTGCGTCGTATGTGAAACAGAAAGACAAGAATATGGTATCGCAAGGACAATATTGGAATCCGGTGATGGCCGCCTATTTGTTCCCTCGTGGTGAAGACTTTGATGGAATTAAGTCATTCGAACATTTCGATGAAAGTCGCCAACTTCCGGTTCAGTATTGGCCGGTGGCAGATCCGGTATATGCTTCACAGAACCCTTACTGGACTGCTTATCGCAATGTAGCTACGAATGAAAAGAGTCGTTATATGTTCAACGTAGGGTTGACTTATAATATTACCGATTGGTTGAATGCGACAGCCCGTTTCAGAATGGATGACACACATGTATTGTTTGAACGCAAGATTTACGCTTCATCCGACGATAAATTTGCGGAAGGAAAGAAAGGACTGTATGGATACAATAACTATGAAGACCGTCAGGAATATGCCGACTTTATGTTGAACGTAAACAAACATATAGCTGATTTCAGTATTTCTGCCAATGCGGGTTGGAACTATTCTAACTATTGGGCATTGGAGAGAGGATACAAAGGGACATTATTGGGAGTGCCCAATAAATTTGCGGCTTCTAATATCGATCCGGCTAATGGTCGTATCTCAGAAAAGGGTGGTGATAGTCGTGTACGTAATCATGCTGTTTTTGCCAATTTGGAACTTGGTTGGAAGAGTATGCTTTATTTGACGCTGACCGGACGTAATGACTGGAATTCACGTTTGGTGAATACCGATGAAGAATCTTTCTTCTATCCCTCAATCGGTCTGTCCGGGATTATTTCCGAGATGGTCAAATTGCCCGAATTTATCTCTTACCTGAAAGTTCGCGGTTCGTATACGGAAGTCGGTGCGCCTGTATCCCGTTCGGGACTGACTCCGGGTACGGTAACTACCCCTATTGTGGGTGGTGCATTAGATCCTACCGGTATCTATCCGTTTACTGATTTCAAGGCAGAACGTACAAAGTCATACGAATTTGGATTAAGTCTGAAGTTGTGGAATAAATTAAGTGCGGAGGTAACCTACTATCATTCTAATACATACAATCAGACTTTCTTGGGTGATCTTCCGGAATTTACCGGATACAAGCAGATTTATTTGCAGGCCGGTAATGTGGAAAATCGTGGTTGGGAGGCTTCATTAAGCTATTCCGATCAGTTTAAGTTCGGATTAGGAATCTCTTCAACATTGACATTCTCTCGTAATATAAACGAGATTAAGGAGATGGTTGAAAACTATCATACGGATTTGATGGATGAACCGATTAATATTCCGGAGGTTTTGAAGGATGGTGGTCGTGTCATCTTGAAAGAAGGCGGAAGTATCCACGATATTTATGCCAACACCTTCTTGAAGAAAGACCACTTGGGATATGTTGAGGTAAAGAGCGACGGAACCTTTGGAATGGAAAAGGGGGAACCCGTTTATTTGGGAAAAACTTCTCCTGATTTCAATATGGGATGGAGTAATATGTTGACATACAAAGGCTTTGGGCTCGGATTCCAGATCAACGGACGTTTTGGAGGCGTGGTGACCTCTTCTACAGAGGCATTGCTTGATCGTTTCGGTGTATCCAAACGTTCGGCTGAGGCTCGTGAAGCGGGAGGCGTATTGTTGAAGGGACAAGGTCTGGTAGATGCGAAGTCTTATTATCAGATGACAGGTACGGGAAATTATGAAACTTCCGGTTACTATGTATACAGTGCCACCAATATTCGTTTGCAAGAACTTACCTTTAGCTATACTATGCCTAATAAGTGGTTTGGTAACGTGTTGAAAGATGTTACAGTTTCGTTTATAGCCAACAATCCTTGGATGTTGTATTGCGAAGCTCCGTTCGATCCGGAACTGACTCCTTCCACTAGTACTTACGGACAAGGTAATGATTATTTTATGCAACCGAGTGTTCGTAGCTTTGGCTTCGGTATTAAATTTAAATTATAATACACCTTCTTTATTATGAGAAAAATGAATCATTTTAAACTATTAGCGGTGATATGCGCAATGACGCTATTTGCCTCATGCAATTTTGAAGAAATCAATACCAACCAATTTGAGATGAGCGACGGAGAAGGTGCGATGGATGGTTTTGAAGTCGGAGGGCTGATTACAGCTATGCAACGGACAGTGATTCCCGTAGGCACACAGGCTGATGATACAGATGTTATCAATGAGTATCAAATAGCTTATCATCTATCGGCCGATAATTGGAGTGGATTTTTTGGCGAGAACAACAGTAACGGTTGGAACGCAGGTAGTAACAATACTACTTATTATTTGTTGGACAATTGGATAAAAGCGACCTATACACAGTCTTATACCAATGCTCTTGATCCTTGGAAGAAATTGAAAATAGCGTCCGAGAAAAATGGTACGCCCGAAGTCTTTGCTTTGGCTCAAATTCTGAAGATTTCCGCTTGGCACAAGACACTTGAAAGTTTCGGTCCGATGCCTTATTCTCATGCGGCGGACGCTACAATGAACATTCCGTTCGATTCGGAGAAAGAGGTGTATACGGCGATGTTTGAAGAATTGACCGCAGCCATTGAAGAATTAACAGAAAAGGCGGAAAATGGGGTGAATGTAATGGGCGCTTATGATGCGGTATATGCCGGAGATGCTACCAAATGGGTGAAATACGGCAATTCGCTGATGCTTCGTTTGGCTATGCGTGTCCGCTTCGCTGATGCGGAACTGGCGAAAAAGTTTGCTACTCAAGCAGTAAATCATTCTATCGGCGTGATGACGGCTAAGGATGATGCGGCTCAAATGAGTCAAGGAGCAGGTATGACTTTTCGCAACAACATTGAATGGCTGGCAGGCAACTATAATGAAGCTCGTATGGGTTCTTCTATCTTTTCTTATCTGATGGGATATGAAGACCCGCGTTTGAACGTTTATTTTTTGCCGATGGATGGTAATGCCTCTTATGGTGTTGAGGCTTTCAACGGAAAAACATATCAAGCGGTGCCGGCAGGGCATGCCAATGCGCAGAATGATATCTATAAATCTTGCTCAAAGCCCAATATTCAAAGTGGAACTCCTACATATTGGCTGCGTGCATCGGAAGTTTATTTTTTGCGTGCGGAAGCAGCTTTAGTGTGGGAAGGTTTCGGCAGTGCGGATTCATGGTATAAACAGGGCATTGATATGTCTTTTCAGGAGAATGGTGTGACCGAACCTGTAGACGATTATATGAATTCCAATTTGTCACCTCGGGCATATGTTCTTTCCCATTATCAGTATGGGCAAACACTTTCTGCTCCGTGTGAGACTACTGTCAAGTTTGAAGGGACAACTGAGCAGAAGTTGGAAAAAATTATGATTCAGAAGTGGATTGCTTTGTTTCCTAACGGACAGGAAGCGTGGACGGAATGGAGAAGAACCGGTTATCCGAAGTTGAATGTCATTAAGACTTTGAAAGGAGCAGTGCAAGGCGCAACTCTTGAGGGCGGTATTCGCCGTATGATTTATCCCACCAGTTTTTCTCAGACTAACGAGGGAAAGGCTATTTATGAAGCAGCCTTGAAGTTGTTCAATAACGGTGCAGGTGGCGAAGATAAGTCTTCTACCCGTTTGTGGTGGGATTGTAAGAGATAACCCACATGTATCATTTTAATACAGATGAAGAATATGAAATCATTAAGAAAATTGTTATATATTATTCCATTGACAGGCATGATGGTAACTTCTTGCATGGATGTGGAGAATATTGAGATAGACCATATAGGCGGGTATGCCACAATGAACAATGCGGAGAGTGAGGCATATTATGCCAATCTGCGCGCCTATAAGGCGACTGCTTGGAATTACAATCGTCCCGTAGCTTTCGGATGGTATTCCAATTGGGCGCCTGCTGGAGCTTATCGAAGAGGATATCTCTCTGCTATGCCCGATAGTATGGATTTTGTTTCTATGTGGAGTGGCGCTCCAGGACGTTATGAAATCACTCCGGAGCAGAAGGCAGATAAAGAGTTTGTGCAAAAGGTGAAAGGAACGAAACTGTTGCAGGTAAGTCTGCTTTCTTATCTTGGTAAGGGTGCGACACCAAATTCGGTATACCTCGAAGTGGAAAAACAAGCGGAGGAAGAAGGCTGGTCGGCGGCTCAATTGGAAACGGCGAAGAAACAAGCCCGTTGGAAATATTGGGGATTTGAAGGTCAGTTTGAAAGTGAAAACCATTATGCATGTCTGGCGAAGTTTGCCAAAGCTCTGTGTGATTCTTTGTATGCAAACGAATGGGACGGTTATGATGTAGACTGGGAAATCGGTAGTGGTGTGTTTGATATGGATGGCACATTGAGTCAGAATAAGCATTTGATTCATTTGGTTAAAGAGATGAACAATTACATTGGTCCGAAAAGCGATCCGGAAGGTAAAGGACATAAAATGATCTGTATTGATGGAAATATTTATGGGCTTACCCATGAATTGGATGAGTATGTCGATTATTGGATTATACAAAGTTATGGTAGTTCCAATCCCGGTTTTGATGGTTATGGCGTTGATCCTAAAAAAATAATCTGCACAGAGAACTTTGAAAAGTATGCCACTAATGGAGGTCAATTGCTGAAGCAGGCTGCTGCTATGCCGCAAGAAGGTTATAAAGGTGGAGTAGGAGCTTATCGCTTCGATAATGATTATGACAATACGCCAAATTATAAATGGATGCGTCAGGCTATTCAAATCAATCAGCGGGTTTTCAATGAATGGAAAGCGAAACAAAACGAAGCGGAAAATAAACCGCAGAAATAAGTGGACTTATAAAATTCTAAAACAGTAAAAAGATGATGAATAAACATATATTCTATTATTTGATGGTAGGTAGTATGGCGTTATTGTTGGGCGCTTGCAACGACAGCATGAATGACCTGCTGGAGCCTAAGGTTTATTTCGAAAGCAAGGAATATAATTTCTCGGTGGAAGATGAAATGGATGTAATGACATTTGATCTGGTTTCAAGACTCTCGTCAGCAACTTCCTCTCAGGTAGACGTATCATATAGTGTAGCCGAACCAAGTGTAGTAGACGAATACAATGCAAAGTATGGCACAAATTATGAGATGCTTGATGTTTCGCAGGTAAAGCTAAGCAGTACGACATCTTCTATTTCGAGTGGAAAATTGTATGCGGATAATGTAGAAGTCGAACTTTCCGGGTTAGAAGCCTTGAAAGCCGGGAACTCATATGTTTTGCCTATGCGGGTGCATTCGTCTTCGGTGTCGACTCTTTCCGGAACAAACATTGCATATTTCTTTTTCTCCAAACCGTTGAAAATTACCAAAGCTGGTAATTTCAGTAATCACTATATTTCTGTGAAGTTCCCTGTCGGTACTTTCTTCTCGTCATTCACTTACGAAGCATTGATTAATGTGGATTATTTCCTCGATAATAATACGATTATGGGAACCGAAGGTGTGATGATTCTCCGTATCGGTGATGCAGGAGGAGGAATTACTCCTAAAGATTATTTGGAAGTGGCCGGAAGACAGAACTACCGTGTAACGAAACCGTTGTTAACAAATCGTTGGTATCATGTAGCGTTGACTTATGATCAACCGACAGGAAAAACAGGTATTTATGTAAATGGTGAGAAATGGGCTGGTTCAGATTGGGGTATTGACGGTTTTGATCCGAATTCGGACATGGGTTTTTATATTGGTAGAATCTATGGTTTTAAATGGGGTGAACGTCCATTCCATGGTAAAATGAGTGAAGTCCGTGTTTGGAGTGTAGCCCGTACGGAAAATCAACTTAAGCAGAATATGCTGGGTGTTGACTCTGCTTCAGAAGGCTTGGCACTTTATTATAAACTAGACGGATCAGAGACTCAGGAAGGTGGAGTTATCAAAGATGCCACAGGGCGTATAAACGGTACTACAAATGGAATTACTATTAAGACGTTGGATGCTCCGATAGCTATCAATTAATGGAACACACAAATTTGTGAGAGTTTTTGCTCTTTGCATTTTTGAATATGAGTGAAAGCCTGCTTACTGAAAAGATAATATTCTTTTGGTAAGCAGGTTTCTTTTATTTATGTTTGTTTTATGAAGAAGTTACTATTTATCCTGTTTATATCTTTTCCATCTAAATGTTTTTGAAGCGTGGTGAAGAACGGGAAGTGAAGTTTATTTTGTCCGAAGAGGATTTCTCGCTTGTCGATCGGAATTTAAAGAGGATTGTGGAGCCGGGAACTTTTCAGATAATGATTGGTGCTGCTTCCGATGACATAAGATTACAGACGAAAGTAGCTATAAAATAGGAGATGCCATCTTTGACTGAATGTATTTGTAGCTTGCACCTATTTTTATTGTCAAACAGTTAGTATAACATTCAAATAAATGAATATCAATGCTCTCTTGATAATAACCTCTGATAATAGGCTGATAATGAAATATAGTCTCGATGCTATCATTTCACTCCACTTGGTTCGCGCTTTATAATTCGATTTTTAGATTTGAATGATCATAGACTATGGGAATACTTTCCCCATTAACAGACACAGATACCGGGCATTGTAAACTTCTGATATAGGCTTTGACTTTGGTGGAGCCATCAATCCATAGCTGCATGCGTCTATTTTCTTCTTTCTGAATAATAAATAGTTTTGCCAGCGAGGAGAAATAAGAGGTAGTTCCTCTTTTTAATGAACTGCCATAACCAATAAAATACTCTTTAGCATCTGCCGGAGCGCTCTTTTCCGGATATGTAACTATAAACATATAAGCATCTGTAGACCAGCCATCGGCTTCAATCCATGAATTGCTATGCATTAATCGTCCGTCTGCTAACTGATTAATATAAATATCTGTAATCTTACCCTTACCTTCATCACCCCAGTTAGCGCCAACGATAGCTTTTACCATAGTTTCCTCCATTCCGCCACCCACAGGCAGCATCTATAAACATGTATTCATATAATCTGTTATAATAATTCTTTCTCATTACCAGACCATAC
>OGIA01002028.1_pt1 | contig 10377 bp, 7 predicted proteins | sample 1571671 | NCBI WGS metagenome assembly OGIA01 (sample SAMEA2582027, study PRJEB24529) | metagenome | biome: Human gut stool | place: China | collected 2011
TATCCTTGGACCACGAAAAACAGGCAAGGGAGAGCAAAGGGAATACGCCTAGGCCGTTAGAGGGCTTGAGAGAGAACGTTTCTGGAGAGTTCAATGGATAGTGCCATGATAGCTTCGCTTCTTTCATACGGGAACATTGCGATCAAACTGGCTGTAGGGCTGATCGGTTTTCTTTGGGTGCTGCGGACGACCAATCGCTGTCAATTGGCACAGATGACCCCGGTCGACCTTATAGGCAATTTCGTGATGGGCGGCATTATTGGCGGTGTTATTTATAATCAGGACATAACTACCGTACAATTCATAATCGTATTGGCGATATGGCAACTTCTGGTATTAGGGGTAAATGCCCTGCGCATACACACGGAGTCCGGTCAGAAGATGATAGTGGGAAGGCCTACTCCTGTTGTGATAAAAGGCAAGTATTTACAGGATAAATTTGAATTCTTGGGTCTTGATGTCGCTGATTTTGCGACATTATCCAGAATCCAGGGCGTTCACTCCCTCTATGATATATGGAATGCGCAGATTGAGCCGAATGGGCAGGCCACCATTCAGAAAAAAGATGCCCGCAAAACATCAAATATACTCATAACGAACGGGACAATAGATACAGGCGCTCTGGAAATGATGGAAAAGGATGAAGGATGGTTGAAAAATGAATTACATAAAAGGGGATACGAATCGTATAAAGATATCTTTTTTGCCGAATGGAACGAACTTATTGATGATGAAAGGGGAAAAGCCGGGGAACTGTATATCGTTGAGCGCACGGAAAAAAGAGATTGAAAAGGATACTGCCGGAGATGAATGCCCTTCAAGGTGGCGCCATGCGAGACATCCCGAGGAGTTTTTCCTATCCGGAAGAGGAGATCACGCCATGTCCGTGCCTTGTACGGATGAAGCCTCCCCGCGCTACCGGCGGGATGGTTCAGGGAAATGCGTAGCGGAAATGTAAAATCCGGCCCGCGATATGGCCTTACTCACTCCGGGCGAGCAGAAAATGTTCCGGCAGGATTTCCCGCCATTCCCCGCTCAGATCCGCCGTTTCATGCGTGTAGGGGATGATCTTTTTTGAGCGCTCGTAAACAGGATCCGGTACGGGAATGGCGGAGAGCAGCGCACGGGTATAGGGATGCAGGGGGTTCCCAAAAAGCTCTTTCGCCGGGGCGAGCTCCACCAGCCTGCCCTCGTACATGACGCCCACGCGGTCGCAGAGGTAGCGCACCATGGCCAAATCGTGGGCGATGAACAAAAAGGTGAAATCGTGCCCCTGCCGCAGATGGCGGAACAGGGCCATGATCTGGGCCTGGATGGAGACATCCAGCGAGGCCACGGGCTCGTCGGCCACGATGAAGCGCGGCTCCAGGGCCACGCTGCGGCAGGGTAGCGGTCCAGGAAACCGGCATCGAGGCCCACATGCCCCAGCAGGCGGACGACTTCTTCCCGGCGCTGGCGGGCATCGCGGAAGACGTTCTGGATGACGAAGGGCTCGGCGATGATGTCTTCCACGCGCATGTGCGGGTTCAGAGCCGCGGAGGAATCCTGGAAGATGATCTGCATCTGGCGCTGGCGTTCCTGCCGCAGGTGCGGGGCCGGGTCGTGGATGTCGTGCCCGTCGAAGAGGATGCGGCCCATGGTGGGTGGATACAGGCCCATGACGGCGCGGGCCAGCGTGGACTTGCCGCAGCCGGATTCACCCACCAGACCGAACATCTCGCCCCGGCGGACGGCAAGGTCGAGCCCGTCCACGGCCCGGACGGTCAGGCCCCTGCCGGGACGGAAGTGCAGACGCAGATCCTGCAATTCCAGCAGGGGGCGGCCGTCATCGTCGGGGGCGTGGCCGTGCGCATGGTCCTTTGTGGTTGCCGCGGCTGTTCCCTGCTGGGCGGCCAGGCGGTCATGAAGACGCTGGTGCCCCTCCCCGAAGGCATAGCGGCTGTCGGACATCTCCAGCGCATGGGCGCTGTCGGTCCAGCACAGGCTGGCACTGCCCCGGCCCGGCGTGATGTGCAGGGGAGGCTCCACTTTGGGGGCCTGCGGGTGCAGCAGCCAGGTGGCGGCCTTGTGCCCGGGGCTGACCTCGAAAAAGGGCGGCATGCGCTGGTAGTCCACCTTCATGGCCCAGGCGTTGCGCTCCGCAAAGGCATCGCCCGGCGGCGGGTCCAGCAGGCTGGGCGGCATGCCGGGGATGCCCCGCAACTGCCCGCTGCGCACGGCCAGCGCGGGCAGGGCCCCCAGCAGGCCCCAGGTGTAGGGATGCCGGGGATCGTAGAAGACATCGGCGGCGCTGCCGGTCTCCACCAGACGCCCCGCGTACATGACGGCCACCCTGTCGGCCACGCGGGCCACCACGCCCAGATCGTGCGAGACGAGGATGATGCCCACGCCGGTCTTGCGCTGCACGTCGCGCAGCAGATCCAGCATGCGGGCCTGCACGGTCACGTCCAGCGCGGTGGTGGGCTCGTCGGCCAGCAGGATGCGCGGGCCCAGGGCCAGGGCGATGGCCAGCACGCAGCGCTGCCGCATGCCGCCGGAAAAATAGTGCGGTTGCAGGCGCATGCGCGCCTCGGGATCGTCGATGCCCACCAGCTCCAGCAGTTCGAGGGCCCGCTGCCGGGCCTGCTCCGGGCGCATGCGGCGATGGCGGCGCAGGGCCTCCATGATCTGGTCGCCCACGGGCAGGGTGGGGTTGAGGCTGGCCATGGGATCCTGGAAGAGCATGGCGGCCTGCGGGCCGCGCACGGCGCGCATCTGCCGCTCGCTGCAGGGCACGATGTCGCGGCCTTCCAGCAGGATGCGGCCCGAGATGCGGGCATTGTCCGGCAGCAGGCGCAGGATGGAGCGGCAAAGCACGGACTTGCCGCAGCCCGATTCGCCCACGATGGCCAGGGTCTCCCCGGCGTGCAGTTCCAGATCGACGCCGCGCACGGCCTGTACCTGTCCGGCGGGGGTGGCGAAGTTGATGTGCAGGTCTTCCAGTTGCAGCAGGGGCGTCATGGCAGGGATGGGGTTGAGGTTGGAGAAGGGTGCCGGACAGCGTACGGCGCGGGAACGGCAGCCGCGCCCGCGTTTTTTCCCGGCGGGCCATCCGGCCGGTGCGGCGCGTCAGGTTCGGGACAGGGGGCCGCAGGACGGCAGACGACGGGGGCACCGCGTCCGGCCTGCGGACGACGGCACCCCCGTCAGAAACATCTTCCCGCGGCGTCTAGCGCTGCAGGGTCCAGTCTTCGATGTTCCACATGACGCCCACGGCATGATGCCCCAGGACGCGGGTGGTATCCAGCCCCTTGAGACCGGCCACGCTCACATAGTTGCCGTGCAGGTAGACCAGGGGCAGCTGCGCGGGCATGGCGGCATAGGCCACTTCAAAGGCCTGATAGGCGGCCTTGCGCTTGGCGGGGTCCTCGGTGGCGCGGCCCTCACGCAGCAGCTCGTCCACCTTGGGGCTGGAATAGGCCATGTTGTTGTCGCTGGCGCCGGTGACGAAGCTCTTGAACACGCCGTCGGGGTCGAACTCGGCGGCAAAACCGGCCAGATAGCCGTTGTAACCGGCCTTCCAGTCGAAGCGCGTGACCAGGGCGATGTTCATTTCCACCCCGGCTTTCTTGAACTGGCGGGACAGGACGTTGATGATGTCCACGCGCTCTTCTTCGTAGTCGCGCACCTGGATGATGAAGGAGAAGCGCTCGCCGTTGCGGGCGTAGATGCCGTCCGGGCCCTTTTTCCAGCCCAGGCGCTCCATCTCGGCCGCGAACTTTTTCAGGTCATAGGGATAGACGTCGGCAGCGGGGTTGCCGCCCAGAGGGCTGGTCTGGATGGGGCTGAAGGCCGGGAAGCCCTGGCCCGCCAGCACGCCGTCCACGATGGCCTGCTTGTCCACGGCGTAGTTGAGCACCGCGATGGAGTCCTTGTTGCGCTGCCAGAAGGGCGTGTGGAAGTCCATGGCCACCGTGCGCAGGTCGGCGGTGGTGAAGTCCACGGTGGTGAAGCCGTCCTTGCCGCGGAAGGTGCGGGCATACTTGGCGTTGAGCCAGGCCAGGTCGGCCTCGCCGGAACGCAGCATGAGGGCCTTGGTGCTCTCCACGGCCACGGTCTTGTAGACGATGCGCTCGATGGACGGCACCTTGCCGTAATAGTCCGTGTTGCGCTCCAGCACGATCATGCCGCCGGCCGTGTCCCAGGAGACGAACTTGAAGCGGCCGGTACCCACGGGAGCATGGTTGGCGGGCACGGTGTTGATGTCGTGGCCCTCATAGAGGTGGGCGGGCAGGATGCCCATGCAGAAATTGTCCAGCATGGCCGCATTGACCCGCGCCAGCCGGATGACCACGGTGTGCTCGTCCGGGGCCGAGATCCGGCTGATGTCCTGATAGTTGCTGGTGATGGTGGAGGTCAGGGTCTTGTCGCTGGTCAGGGCCGTGTAGGTGTAGACCACGTCCCGGGCGCTGAAGGGCGCGCCGTCGTGCCATTTGACCCCGTCGCGCAGGTGGAAGGTATAGGTCAGGGTCTTGGGATCATAGTCCACGCTTTTGGCCAGGTCGGGCACGGGCAGGCCCTTGGCGTCGAACTTCATGAGCCCGGAAAAGATGATGGTGGGCAGTTCCTGATGGGGGCTGAGCACGGGGTTGATGGTGTCCTCGTTCTCGCCGGCATAGACCAGGGTGTTGGCCATGTCGGCGGCCGGGGCCGGATGGGCGGTCAGCAGGGCCAGAGCCAGCAGGCAGCAGGACAGCAGGGATCGTTTCACGGCGGGGGTTCCTCGGCGGCGGGCCCGGGGCCCGGGTTGAAGGTTCTCGGCGGACGGGGGAACAAAGATGCCCCCGGGCGGGCGGCATGTATCCGGGGCAGGCGGGGCCTGCCGGTGTTCAGAGATTGCTGGGGCCCCGGACGCTGTTGCGGCGGAAGTGGTGACCCAGGCTCGTGATGCAGAGCAGGGCCGTCACCAGGAACAGGCCGGGGATGAGGATCACCCACCAGGTGTTGAGCAGCAGGGCCTTGTCGGCCAGGGCCAGCATGCTGCCCCAGGAAAGTTCGTCCACAGGCAGTCCAAGGCCCAGGAAGCTGAGGGTGGATTCCATGGCGATGCTGGTGCTGACGGCCGAGATGACCACGAAGAGGATGGCCGAGACCACATTGGGTACCAGATGGCGGCGCATGATCCAGCCAAAGCTGCCGCCCATGCAGCGTGAGGCCAGGATGTATTCGCTGTGGCGTATCTGGCGCACCTCGCCGCGCACGATGCGGGCCAGGGCGAACCAGCCCGTGACGCCGATGAGCAGGGCGATGCTCAGGGCGTTCTGGGGGCCCAGAAGGGAGACGGCCAGCAGCAGCACCAGCAGCACGGGGATGCTCTGGACGAGCTCCACAAGGCGCATGAGCAGGGCGTCGGTACGGGCCGGGGCGATGCCGGACAGGCAGCCGTAGGCCACGCCCAGCACGGTGATGACCGCGGCGCTCAGCAGGCCGATGAGCAGGGAGGCCCGGCCGCCGAACCAGATGATGGAATAGATGTCCCGGCCCAGGGAGTCTGTACCGAAAAAGAACCGGCTGCCGGGCGGGGTGTTGCGGTCGGCAAGGTAGAACTCGGCGGGGTCGTGGTTGGCCAGCCAGGGCGCGCACAGGCAGCCCAGCACCAGCAGGAGCAGCAGGCACAGGGGCAGCAGGGGCAGACGGGCCAGGCGCTGCCGCCAGCCGGGACGGCGCAGGGCCGGGCGGTGTTCCCGCCAGCCCGCGCCCACCAGCTCGAAGGCATCGTCGGGGAGGGCCTCCTGCGGCCGGGTCGCGGCCCTGTGGGGGGCCGTACGGGTCTCGTCCATCAGCAGACCACCTCACCGCTCTTGATGCGCGGGTCGATGGCCTCGTTGATGCTCTGGGCCAGCAGACTGCTGATGATGACCATGGCCCCGGTGAACAGGACCATGAGCATGAGCAGGTTGTAATCGTGATACTTGGCGCTGGAGATGGCCAGCAGGCCGATGCCGGGATAGTTGAACACGGCTTCGGCCACATAGGTGCCGCTGAGCACATGCGGGATGGAGATGGCCATGATGCCCACCACCGTGGGCATGACGTTGCGCAGGCAGTGGCTCCAGAGCACGCGGGTGCGGCCCAGGCCCTTGGAGCGGGCCAGCAGCACATAATCGCGCCGTACTTCGTCCAGCAGCTTGTTGCGGATCATGTAGGCATAATACCACAGGTGGCTGGCCACCATGACGGCCAGCGGCAGCACCAGATGACGGGCGCGGTCGGCGATGTCGCCGGCCTTGCCGTAGCTGTAGGCGCCGCTGCTGGGCAGCCATTCCAGATTGACGCTGAAGACCAGCACCAGCAGCACGCCCAGCCAGAAGGCCGGGACATAATAGGCCGTGGTGCCCACCCGGCAGATGAGGCGGTCCAGGGCGCTGTGCTCGAAGCGGGCGCAGAGCAGGGCCAGGGCGATGGCCAGCACGAAGACCAGCGCGTAGGCCAGCCCGCCCAGCAACAGGGTGTTGCCCAGCAGGGGCAGGACCACGTCCACCACCGGGCGCTTGTATTTGAGCGACATGCCGAAGTCGCCGTCCAGCACGTTGCCGGCCCAGCGTTGGTACTGTTCCCAGATGGGGCCGTCCAGGCCCAGGCGCTGGCGGGCGGCGTCCAGCTCGGCGCTGCTCATGGATTGCACGGCATCGCCGTAATAGGATTGCAGGGGATCGCCGGGCGTCAGGCGCGAGATGTAGAAGACCGCCAGCGAGAGCGCCAGCAGCATCAGCACCAGCAGCGCTGCCTTGCGCAGCAGGGAGGCTATGAGGGTCGGCATGACATCCTCCGGTCGGCCTGACGGTCGTATCCGGTTTTGGTGTTACAAATTGCAAATCCGTGTCACGGCTATTTAGGGCCATAAAAGCTGCCGTGTCAAGGCAGGGGCCGGAAAAAAGCGGACATGACGTGCTTTCGCGCTATCCTGCGGACAGGAGCGGCGCGTGCGCGTCCGGCTGTCTGTTGCCGCTGCCCGCCGCCTGAGGGGATGGTCACCAAAACATGGAAAAATCATTCCTGATTCTGCCAAAAACGTGACAAGAGTCGGGAAATGTCGTATGCCTTGCGCAGTCTTCGCGAGACGTTCAGCCCCTAAAGAGAGCCGCCGCAGTGTCCCATCTGACCCGAGAAAAACTGGAAGCCCTTTCCCGCTGCTGGGAGCAGTGGGAAGCCGAGGCCGCCACGCCCCAGCGCAAGGTGGCGCGTGCCCGGCTGCATCTGCTGTTCCTGCTGCTGCGCTACGGCGGCCTGCGCCTTGGCGAGGCGCTGGAGCTGGACGCCCGCAAGGATGTGGACACCGTGACCGGTATGGTGCATGTTCCGGGTCCCAACAGCCGGGACGTGCTGCTGCCCCTGAGCGCCATGCGCCATGTGCGCCGCATCCTGAGCCTGCCCGAGGCCGAGAGCATGGGCAGGGACTTTTTGCACTTCGACCAGGGCTTCATCCGCAAGAGCTTCTATGCCGTGGCCCAGCCGCTGGGGCTGGACAGGGCCATGGTGGGGCCGCGCGCCATCCGCTACGCCCGCGGGCTGGAGCTTCTGGACCTGCATGTGCCGGTCAACCTGGTGCAGAAATTCCTGGGCCAGCAAAAGCCTTCGCAGATCGCGGCCTTCCTCAACTTCTCCGACGGCGCCGCGCGGCGCATGGTCCAGAACAAGACCCTGGGGGCCTCGTCCGGCACGGACCCGCTCTGCAATTCCTTTCTGGGCATCGTGGAGGACATCTCCGTGGGCATGCGCATGGCCTCGGTGAGCGTGCGCACCTTCGGCGACATGCGCCTTGGCGTGCAGTGCAGCACGCGCCAGTTCGTGCATATGGAGATCCACGCCAACCAGGTGGTCACCGTGCTGGTGGACCCGGAACAGATCGTGCTCTCGCGCAGCCGTGCCACGCTCAGCATGGGCAACTGCCTGCCCTGCACGGTGCAGAGCATCCACCAGGATCAGGTGGAGTCCTTCGTCTCGCTGGAACTGGGCGACGGCTCGCGTCTGTGCGCCACGGTGGAGACGCCGGGCCTGCTCCGGGTGGGCATCTACGAGGGCCAGAAAGTCTACGCCCATTTCCCGTCACGGGCCGCGCGCCTGTGTCTGGACTGATATTTCCCGCAAGGGGCCGCCGTTCCGAACCGGCGGCGCATCATCAACCAATCAAGGAGTCGCATCATGAAAAACCTGAAGAAACTGTTCCTGCCCGTGCTGGCCGCCGCTTTCCTGGCCGCTCCGGCCCAGGCTGCCGACACGCTGATGATGGCCACCACCACCAGCACCCAGGATACCGGCCTGCTGGAGTTCCTGGCCCCCACCTTCCAGAAAGAGACCGGCATCGAGCTGAAATGGGTGGCCGTGGGCACCGGCAAGGCCCTGGAGATCGCCAAGAACTGTGACGCCGACGTGCTGCTGGTGCACGCCCCCGCCGCTGAAAAGGAATTCGTCAAGGCCGGTCACGGTATCGACCGCCGTCAGGTGATGTACAACGACTTCGTGGTGGTGGGCCCCAAGGCTGACCCTGCTGGCGTCAAGGGCAAGGACACCGCCGCCGCCCTCAAGACCATCGCCGACAAAAAGGCCTCTTTCGTGAGCCGCGGCGACCAGTCCGGCACCCACAAGGCCGAACTCAAGCTGTGGAAGCAGTCCGGCCTCAATCCCGACAAGGAAGCCTTCTACATCTCCGCCGGCCAGGGCATGATGGCCACCCTGAACATGGCCGCTGAAAAGAGCGCCTACACCCTGACCGACCGCGGCACCTGGATCAAGTTCAACGCCCAGCAGGGCGCCAAGAACCCCCTGGCCATCGTGGTGGAAGGTGACAAGGCCCTGTTCAACCAGTACAGCGTCATCACCGTGAACCCCAAGCAGTGCCCCAAGACCAAGGCCGACCTGGGCAAGAAGTTTGAAGACTGGTGGGTGGCCCCCTCCACCCAGAAGCGCATCGCCGAGTTCAAGCTGGAAGGCAAGCAGCTCTTCTTCCCCAACGCCGGCAAGTAGCGTTTTTCCGTCCGTTGGCGGGGACGGTCTCCGGGCCGTCCCCGTTTTGTTTTTCGACCTCCCTCCACGGATTCCCTCCGTCGCATTCCTGGTGATCTATGGACTATCTGGTCAACGGCTTCTGGGCGGCCTTCGCCCTGCTGGCCAATATGGACGACGCCACCTTCTCGGCCATCACGGCCACGCTGGTGTCCACGTCCTACGCCATGGCGGCATCGCTGCTCATGGGCCTGCCCATGGGCTTTGCCCTGGGCTATTGTGATTTTCCCGGCAAAAAGGTCTTGCGCCTCATCTCCGACACCCTGCTGGCCTTCCCCACCGTGCTCATCGGCCTGCTGGTCTATGCCTTCATCACCTATCGCGGCCCGCTGGGCGAATGGGGCCTGCTCTTCACCCTGCCGGGCATGGCCATCGGCCAGACCCTGCTGGCCCTGCCCATCGTGGTCTCGTGGGTGGCCCAGGCCGTGGAGGGCCTTGACCCCCGCTGCCGCCAGACCCTGCTGACCCTGGGCGCCCGGCCCCTGCAGCTGGCCTGGCTTAGCCTGTGCGAAGTGCGCTTCGCCATCGCCATGGTCTGCCTGACCGCCTTCGGCCGCGTCATCACCGAGGTGGGCATCGCCATGATGCTGGGCGGCAACGTGCGCTATCATACCCGCACCATGACCACGGCCATCGCCCTGGAGACCAGCAAGGGCGAGTTCGCCCAGGGCATCGCGCTGGGCCTGGTGCTGCTGTTCATGGCCTTTGCCATCAACGTGCTCATGACCTTCATCAAGCACCGGGGGCGCATATGAGCCTTTTGTACGAAGTCCGCGGCCTGGTGCGCCGTTACGGCCGCGTGACCGCGCTGGACCTGCCCGCCCTGGGCGTGGACGAGCTGCGCATCCACAGCGGCCAGGTGCTGACCCTGGTGGGCTACAACGGCAGCGGCAAGTCCACCCTGCTGCGCCTGCTGGCCTTTCTGGAAGAGCCCGACGAGGGCCGCATCATCTATCATGGCGGCGAGGACCCGCGCCGCGAGGTGAGCCTGCTGCTCCAGGAACCCTATCTGCTCAAGACCACCGTGTTCGAGAACGTGGTGCTGGGCCTGAAGTTGCGCGGCCGTCGGGACGGTCTGGAGGACGCCTATCAGGCCGCCATGCGGCAGGTGGGCTTCGATGATCCCGATGCCATGCGCCGCCGCGGGCCCAACGCCCTTTCCGGCGGGGAACGCCAGCGCGTGGCCCTGGCCTCGCGCCTGGTGCTGCGTCCGCGCGCCCTGCTGCTGGACGAGCCCACCTCCAACGTGGACGTGCGCAGCGCCCGCGCCATCGCCGCCGCCGTGGCCCGGTGCCGGGCCGAAGGCGCGGCCATCGTCTGTTCCACCCACGATCC
>OGIA01002039.1_pt1 | contig 10327 bp, 6 predicted proteins | sample 1571671 | NCBI WGS metagenome assembly OGIA01 (sample SAMEA2582027, study PRJEB24529) | metagenome | biome: Human gut stool | place: China | collected 2011
TCTTTCTGTATGGAGCGGATAAGGGGGACGAGTTTGTCCTCTATCAGTTTCTTTGGAATATAGTCTATCGAACCGAGCTTCATACTCTCGACTGCCGTATGCACTTCGGCGTAGTCGGTCATTATGATGAACGGCTGCATCTTGCCCTCCTTGCGCATCCAGCGCAGCAGGTCTATCCCGTTGCCATCATTCAGGCGCAGGTCGGAAACGATTATATCTTCATCTGTTGCCTGTTGCAGATGTTTCTTAGCTGTTGAGAGGTGGTAAGCCTGCACGGTGCTGTATCCCTCCCGTTTAAGTAGATTGCAGACATATTCGCAATACACGATATTGTCCTCTACCACGATTATTCTTGTCTTATCCATTTTCGTATTTTCTCCTTTCCTCTTTTGCCTGTCGGATTATTTCCGCACCCATATTCAATACTGCGGTAACAGCATGGCTTAACTCACTTTCTTCCGGCATTGCCTTTCCATGAAGCACTCCATAAAGTATCCTCAGCGGTTGGTCGGCACGGAGTATCTCCCACGAACTGCGCAAGTGGTGTGTCAAGGCATCAAGTTCTTGCAGGTCGTTTTGCGTTGCCGCATCCAGTATAGCCTGCATTTCCTTCTCGGTTTCCGTTATCAACTTCTCCAGCATGACAGCTTCATTGCCGTAGGACAGCAAGGCAGAAAAGTCCGGCTTACCATCGGATGTTATTTTTATGGCGCACTTGTCGGAAACTTCCATCAGCTCCGATATGGAGAATGGCTTGAACAGACATCCGGCAAAGCCTTTTGCCAAAAGTTCCTCCGCATCGCAACTGCCCGAAGCGGTTGCCACGACCACGGGGATTGTCTGTGAATTGCCCACGTTGGAAGATCGCAACAGTTCCAGCAACTCGAAGCCGTTTATACCGGGCATATTCAGATCCGTCAGCACCAAGTTGTATTCTTTCCGGCGTACCATTTCCATCAGTTCCGCCGCATCGGTGCAGGTGTCGCAGTGTATTCCTTCCTGTGCATACATTTCTTTCAACATCAGGAGCAGCACTTCGTCATTGTCAATGGCGATAACATTGAGGTTTTTATCCTGTCGGTGGATATAAGTCTGTATCTCTTTTTCCGGTACTTCTTCGGCTTTCGGTGTGGGTATTTCCACTGTGAAACGGCTTCCTTTCCCTTGCTCACTTTCCAAACGGATTTTGCCGCTAAGCATCGTCACTATATTCTTCACAATGGCAAGTCCAAGCCCGAAGCCGTCCTTTGCGGCGGCATTTGAGAGGCGTTCAAATGCGCCAAATACACGTTGCTGTTCATCTTCGGTCATGCCTGTGCCTGTATCCTCAACGACAAGGGTCAAAATTCCGTTATTGTAGTATGTTGTAAGTGATACACCACCTTCCTCCGTGAACTTGATGGCATTTGATAGCAGGTTGTTCCCGATTTGGATTATTCGCTCCTTGTCAGTCAGTACAACGGCATCGCTTACATTATCCACGGTCAAGGAAAGCCCCTTGTTCATGGCTACGGGCATAAACTCCGTTTCAAGAGTATGCATGATTGTGGAAATGCGGCAAGGTATCATTTTAGGCTGTTCCTTGCCGTTGTCCAAACGGAAGAAGTCAAGTAGGGTGTTGAGCATATCCCGCATACGGTTTGAGGATTGTTGTATGTTGTAAATATATTGCCCGGTCTTGCCCTCACCACGTTCTTTTATCATCAATCCGGCATAGCCTGTTATTGCTGTCAACGGTGTGCGCAGTTCGTGGGTGATGGTATGTACTTCCTTCTTTCTTGATGCTATCAGTGCCTCGTTCCGCTCGACTGATTTCGTCAGTTGTGAAATCAAATCTGTCGTTTTCCGCTTATATCGTTTGATTCGTTTAATGTCATAGTGTATAATGATATAGGAAATGACCAACAGTAAAAGGACAAATCCCATCAAGCCGCCAATCTGCATAAACGACTGTCCTCTCATGGCAGCTATTTCGTCTTCACGGCTTTGCAGATCGGATTGTACCTTATTCTCTATTTGGCAAATCAATCCTTGCAGTTGCCTGTTAAGTTCTGTATTGCGGGCAGCAAGACTGTCGGCTTGTTCTGACAACCGACGGCTTTGCGACTTCTGTTCACTGATTACGTTTCTGTTGAGCGAATGAAGCATGGTGGTTGTTGCAGTTGGCTGTGCTTCCTCTTTCTTGCCGAAGATGCCCAAGAAACCTTTCCGTTTCGGCTTCTTAGGTTGTTCCTGCACACTTTTCTGCACAATGACAGGTACTTGACTGGCAATCTTCCTGTTGATGGATTGTTGTTTGTCTATTAACCGGACTATCTGGAACATCTGTCGTTCCTTATCCTCTAAAAGATAGCGTACACTATCAATACGTTCTGCCGGATAAGTCGTCTTAAAACAGCACAGCATACTGTCGATTTCCATACGCTGAATATGGTAGTGTTCTAAATCTGTGGCATCCCACTCCAATATAGTTTCTCCTGATAGAGAAAAATCTATCAGATGAATATAAACATTATGTAATTCTTCTCGAAAATAATTTAATTCAGTATTTTTAATCTCCAGTTTCTCTAATTCATCCCATTCTATATGCCACCGATATCCAATCATACATACAACAAGAGATATAAGTATATACCCTGTTGTAATCCAAATACGAATATTTTTCATTATTTTATAGTTCAATCTTAAAATTATAGACTCTTTTCGTTCTTTTGTCTGATTCAATTGTCACGAACAAAAGTCGGGAAGGCGATACATCAGTCGAAATTTTCCAATTGGTTCAATGTCTATAAATGGACGAATGTATAACGCCCTGTTTCCTTCTATGAAGTCTATGACTGTTTGCATTTATAATATCGTATTGGAAATTCATTTTACAACATTTTTCTCTCTATCTGTTTTTTATATGACAGATAGAGAGAAAAATAGACTCGTTAATAAACAAGTACACTGACATCACGAAGTCGTCATCTTTTAGTCTATCAATAATAATAGTGTTCTTGGTAGACTTCAAAATACAGGATTCCGTTATGAGGATAAATATATATTTTACCCTCTCTTGCAAGCCACCCGATGGCACTTGCCAATTCCAAAGGTTTAAGACCTGTGTTTTTCAACAGTTCTTCCCATGACATTGTGTTGCCGTGTAAGGTTCTCCATACGATACCGGCATTTTCTCCGATTAGGTTTTTGTCCCATTCCATGATTCAAATATGTTTTAGTTTATTTTTCCAGTTGCCTTCTGATATTCCAACCATCTTAGATAGCAATTGATGCGTGCTTCAACTTGTGTCTGGAGAGCCTGTTGCCACAAGGTTTGCGCTTCGAGATAGTCAGACAGTAATTCCATCCCTTTTTCATAATGCAAACGGCTTGTGCGTAAGTTTTCCTCTGCCGAAGATACAGTAGCCTCTGCCAAATTCCTTTCAAGGAAAGCTTCATCAAGATTGTTAAATGATTGTGACATTTCAAGCATAAGTTTTTCATTCGTATTTTCGCGTTCAGCTAAAACTTGGGCATATTGCGCTTTGGCTGATTTTATCTTATTCATGCGATGTCCAAAATCAAATAGGGGAATGGAAACCTGTATGCCGACAAAAAAATTCCAATTGTCAAGCAACTTTTTCCCATTCAATTCCATGCCATTCAGATAACCATATTGACCAACCAAGCCAACTTGTGGCAGATGTTCGCTTTTTGCCACTGTTATTTTTTGCTTTGCCAATTCGCTCTTCTGTTCAAGCATCAAGTATTCCGGGCGATTGAGTATGTCATCATCATGAGAAAAGGCATGTCCCATTTCCGGCAATACACTGTCTGTTTCAATTCTATCTGACAAAGAAAAACCAATATAATGGCAAAGTCCCATCATAGCCAACCGATGACCATTTTCAGCACGGCGTAAATTTAGTTCGCTTTCATTCAGCTTTACCTTCACTTTCAACACATCATTCTGAGATTTCATGCCGTGTTTGTGGGCACTTTCCACTGTGCGTAATAATTCAGACAGCAGGTCATGATAAGACTCCGCAACGTGCATCAGTTCTTTTGCACGTACCACTCCGGCGTATGCGCGAGATGTCTCCACAATTACTTCCGATTCAGTCAGTCTTTTATTCTGGCGGGTTATTTCATAACCTATTTTTGTCATACTATAACCTGCCCGTATTTTCCCGCCCATATATATAGGTTGTTCAACCTTCACAGCTCCGGTATATATCCAACCGAAATCGTATGAGAGGTTAATTCCCGGAAACAATGCAGATTCTCCGGTTGGCATTCCGTCAGAACCTAATACCGGAAGCTGACCTATACCGCTTGAATATGACCCGTCAGCAGTGGAATAAATTGCGTTTCCAGCCAGTGAGAAAGAAGGAAAGAAGAGAGCTTTCGCACTGCGTTGCTGATACATGGAAGCCTGTAATTGCCATTTAGACGCTTCTATCCTCTTGTTGTTATCTTTTGCCAATCGAATACATTCGTCCAATGTCAGAATAGTCTGAGAATAACATGCCAACGGCAATATGGCAAGTATGTATATTATTATTCGTTTCATTTCAGCTTGATTTTAAAAAACATAGCGTATAATATTGGTACAAAGAACAATGTTGCCAATGTTGAGAACAGCAACCCTCCCATGATGGTGGCTGCCATAGCCCCAAACATGGCATCGCTCAATAGTGGAATCATTCCAAGAATAGTTGTCAATGATGCCATCATCACAGGACGCAAACGGCTTTCAGAACTGGATATAAGGGCTTCAACAGGTGCAATTCCAGCACTTATCTGTTCTCCAATCTCATCCATCAATACGATGCAATTTTTTATCATCATGCCCACCAAGCCCAGCGCACCGACGATAGCGCAGAAAGTAAACGACCTCCCACTCAGAAGCATTGCACCGACGATACCGATAGCAAGCAACGGGATACAGCAAAGTATAATCGCAGGTTTACGATAATCTTTGAACAGCATAATGAGAATGGCTATCATCAATATGATTCCTAATGGTATATTTTTGAGCAAGTAATGCATTGTCTGTGTACTGGCATCTTTTTCTCCTTTCCATCGCAACTGATAACCTTCGGGAAGCTTGATATTCTCAATCTTTTCAGCAATCGCTGCACGGGCTTTTTCTGTTTCAATGCCCGGTATTGGCGAACACATGACGGTCTGGGCACGTTGTCCGTTATATCGTGGAACAACCGGATCTTCCCATTCCATATCTATACCTTTGCCTATTTGATTCAACGGTATTGTCTGCATAACAGATTCGATGAGGTCACTACGGTCTGCCCCGGACTTCATTTTCAATAAATTCTCTTTATCGAATACTCCGTTCAAGTTGGGAATCATGGAGAAAAGAGGAACGTTTTCCAAATTGTCCATTTTATCACCATTCATCCCCACAGATTTCAAGAAAATAGTGTTCTTGTGTATGCCTTCATAGAAATGACCGATGGGTATGCCTCCGGTTGCAGTCAGCATGGAAGTGGAAATATCCTGCCTGCTCAGACCTGAACGGCGGGCGGATGGTTGGTCGTAATCTATTGCCAGTAACGGCATAGCCGGTTCCCAGTCTGTTGTGACCAGACAGACTTCCGGGGATTGCTTCATAATCATTCGGGCTGAATCCGCCAGTGCATGAAGTATGGCAGGGTCTGGACCGGTAAACAGAGCCTCTATCGGATATTTCTTATACATTATATTATACCGTTTCAGCTTGACATAGGCATCGGGGTAACGTTTCAGAAGTTCTTGTTGAATCTCATCCATGTTTTCCACCAATGCAGCGGAAGACTCAAAATCAATAATCAGTTCACCATATGACAATGACGGAGTTGCAATGCTTCGTACCAAATTATAGCGAGCCGGAGTGCCGCCTATGGAGGTGGTGACATTATGAATTTCAGGACGACTTTTCAGATAAGCCCGAATTTCTTCCAAGTCTTTTGCCACTTGTGTGGAGTTAGTCCCTTCCGGCAGTTTATATTCCATATAAAGCTGGTCATATTCCATATCGGGAAAAAAGCCGTGGCGCATGTATTTATAACCGAATGCACTCAAAACGACAAGAAAGGCAGCTGTCAAAACTGATGACACCCGATGATGCAACCCAAAATTCAAGACCGCACGCAACCAACGATACACACGACCATTATATAACGGTTCTTTGTCGCTTTGGGATACTTCCGGCTTTAACCATCTGTTTGCCAACAATGGTACATGAACGAGAGCCAAGACCCAGCTTAACAAGAGGGACACGGCGAGGACGATGAACAAGTCTTTCACATATACGCCTGCCGTATCAGGTGAGAGGAATACGGGCAGGAAGGCAAGAATGGCAATTAATGTGGCTCCCAATAGCGGCATGGCGGTTTTTCTGCCGATTGAGGTCATGGATTCCAATCGTGATTTGCCACGTTTCAAATCCACCAATATGCCATCGATGATTACAATGGCATTGTCCACCAGCATACCCATAGCCAAGATGAAAGCAGCCAAAGACACCCTTTGCATGGAACCGTCCATCATGCCTAATAACGAAAATGTACCTATGACGATGACAATGAGGCTCAATCCAATAATTACACCGCTCTTGAATCCCATGACAAACATAAGTACCGCCACGACTATAATAACCGACTCTATCAGGTTGACAAAGAATGTGGCAAGGGCATCCGTCACCCGTTCAGGTTGGTAGAACACCTGTTGGTATTCCACTCCAGTGGGAAAATGCTCGTTTTTCAGTTCTGCAAGCCGTTTTTCCACCTGTTTGCCTACTTTCACGATGTCAGTGCCCGAAGCTGCGGCGACAGCGATGCCAAGAGCTGTTTCTCCATTGTAAGACATAGAATTACGCACCGGAAGGACAAAATCTTCTTCCACTCTTGCGATGTCTCCCAATCGGAGCTGGTCGTCTTCATGCCCCTGTATAATCATGTTGCGTATCTGCTCCACCCGGCAGAATTTGTCTTTTACGGTTACACGCACACGTTTGGGTCCGTTGTCGTAATATCCGGTATAATAGATGCCATTCTGCCCTTGTAATGTGGTGAGCACCTCCATCGGGGAAACTCCCAATGTAGCCATGCGTTCAGGTAACATTTCAATGTTGATGCACTCTTCCCGCTCACCGTATATGGTGACACGCCCCACGTCTTCAATATCGGTCAGTTCCCGTTGAATCAGCCGGGCATAGTCCGATAATTCACGTTCGTCCGTTCCATCCCCGGTCAAAGCATAGAACATTCCGTACACCAGCCCGAAGTCATCCTGCACCTTGACTGATGTACCTTCGGGAAGAATGGACTCGATGTCGGAAACTTTACGTCGCAGCATGTCCCAACATTGTTCAATTTCACCATCCGGGACAGTTCGTTTTAGCTCTACTTGAAATATCGCCAAGTCGTTGTACGACCAACTGCATATGTTATCTACTTCACCAATGGTCCGTATGCTTTTCTCCAATGGTTCGGTGACTTCCAGTTCCATTTCGTGTGCGGAAGCTCCGGGACGGGTCGCCACGACCATTGCCAATTTAACTTTTATCTCAGGGTCTTCCAGTTTGCTCATGTCGTATGCGGAATAAAGTCCGCCGACCAGTAGGACAGCAACAAGAAAATAGACCAGTTTCTTGTTGTCAAAAGCCCATTTTCCCAAATCCATCATAACAAGCCTCCTACATTTGTTTCGGATTTTTCTGCCATAGGCTTCACATTTTGACCTTCCGTTAATTTATGTACTCCGGCAATTACGACAAGTTCCCCTCCTGAAAGTCCTTGTCCGATGATTGCCATGCCATTGGTATGAAGCCGCTTGACGGATATAGTGCGCAACCTTATTGTCCCCTTCTTCTCATCGAAAATCCAGACACAGCTGTTTCCGTCTTTCTTGAATAAAGCAGAAGACGGGATTTCTGTCTTCCCGCCTTCAGTATCGCCTACTAATATATTAACCATTGTATTCATTCCGGGCGATGGCTGGGGCGACATGTCTTTAGGAATGGCAAGGCGTACAGTATAAAGTTGGTTGGCATTGGCTTTTGGAGCCATGCTTATCAGACGAAGTGGGATTTGCCTGTTCGGAAGAAAGTCAAACGATGCGTGGAACGATATAATCTTGTCACGATGGATGTAAGTGGATGCCGGAATGTTAATCTCTATCTCCTGCCGATTGTCCGATACAAGTGTGACAACCGGCATTCCTGCCGCCACGACCGTAGGAGGATCAAACAAACGTTTCTGTACCAATCCATCAAATGGGGCGTATATTTTCGTATCAGCCAACTGGTTTCGGGCATTTTCATATTTGGCAGAAACCTGTTGCAATCCATAACGGGCTTTATCGTATGCATCAGCAGTGCTTGCACTATCTGCATAAAGTGCCATTACCCGTTCTGCCTCTGATTTTGCTTTCATATACTCTGCTTCAGCGGCTTCCAATAGTACTTGATAATCACGCGGGTCTATCTCTGCGATATATTGTCCTTTGCTTACTCGGCTTCCTTCCTCTGCAAGGATATCTGTTAATGTTCCTCCAAGTTTGAAAGCCATATTCACCTCTTCAGCCGCCTTCACCCGTCCGGGAAATTCTTGAACCGATGTGGAGCCTGAGTTTTTGACCGTGAAGAGCCGGACACATGCTACATCCGTTCCCTCCGTATGCTTGCTGCCACACGAACTGTTCAACAGCAACAGTCCAATTGACAGGCAAATAAAAACATAATTAGTTCTCATATATGAAATTGTTCTTGATTATGGCTGCAAAATTACGCAATCCTTAAAGGGGACGTAAGAGCAAAAATGAGTGAAGATTGTATGATATGTTCGATTTTGGGATAAATCATAAAAAAGCAAGAGTTATTTCGTCTGTTTTCTCTATCTTTGCAATGGTTTAGAGATTTTGCAAAGCGAGAGTTGAAGGGAGGTTTCACTCTTGACTTTTTCAGTTGAAAAATTGATAAACCGCACTTTTGTTCCCGAAATGCAGCTGTGAGAATCACAAAATAACTGAATTTTCAATATATTGTTTCACAGTAGGTTGAATATTCTATATGACGATAAAGAAATGATGCTAAAACATGAGAATTCCAACATCATGCTGTTCGATATAAATGGCAAAAATGTAATGCAGATGGTTGTTTTCAGCCATCTTAATCAAAATGGTTTTCTTCTTTGTAAAAGGGGAAATATATCTCTTATAATGGATGAACGTCTATACGAGTTGCAAGAAGGTGATTTATACATATATCCAGCGTTCTCGCAAACTCAAATCCATAGTGCCAGTGATGATTTGCAGGGAGTGGCAGGAACCGCTGATTTTAACTTCATACTTTCTTCACTTGATTCCATATCCAACACTCAAAGTCAGATTTATATACGTTTCCATCCCCTTGTGTCTTTGACTGTCCCACAGCAACAACGTATAGAAGACATTATAAAATTGGCAGGCAAAAGGAAAGACGTTCAAACCAAGCTTGGAGCACATATTTTGTCTTCGCTTTTTCATGCCCTTTGCTACGAAGTAGTGGATGCTTATATTACGAACACATCCATGCAACCAACAAAGCAAAACCGAAAGGATAAGATTTTTCAAAACTTTCTTGTCTCACTGTATCAAAACTTTCAGATTCATAGGGACGTGAAATTTTATGCCGAGCAACAAAGCCTTACTCCCCGTTATTTTTCAACCTTGATTCATGACGTGTCGGGCAAAACGCCCTTGCAATTACTATGTTCGTTATCATAGAAGCCAAACGTCTGTTATCCAACCCAAATATAAGTATCAAAGAAACATCAGTCAGGTTACATTTTACCGACCAGTCTTTCTTCGGACGTTATTTTAAGCTATATGCAGGTTGCTCTCCGTCAGAATACAAAATGTCACAAACATAGGTGATAAGGTTGCTCGGATTTAAGACAAAAGCTGTCCGCATCAGCGAACCGATACGGACAGTTTCAGAAGTAAGGTTTATATCTCCAATCCTTTCGGACGGTTCTCATCTTTGACAGGCAATCCCGGATGCTCGATTATGACATGGTCGGCAATGAAGTTGCCAGTCGGACTTCGTTCACTTGCCGGACTGCGTATTTGAGAAATATGCATCTATGCCATAGAATCATCCCGTCTCTGTTGCCACTTAGCTTCCATCTCCCTTGAAAGTTCCACAATCTCCCGGCTCAGTTTAACAAGCTCGATGGTACACTTCTCCAGCTTGTAGAGCAATGCCATCGCCTTCTTCTCCGAGAAGTGGATGCGCAGCTCCTTGACAACCTGATTGTAGTTCGTACCTATGCCACGGAACTGGGCGTGGAAGTCCGACAGC
>OGIA01002043.1_pt1 | contig 10306 bp, 7 predicted proteins | sample 1571671 | NCBI WGS metagenome assembly OGIA01 (sample SAMEA2582027, study PRJEB24529) | metagenome | biome: Human gut stool | place: China | collected 2011
ATCTGCCGAAAAATCTGACTACGCATCTTACGCACAAGCTTTATTCAGTGTTTCCATAGATGTAAATTTGAGAATCATGCCTTCACACACAGAAAGGATGAGAGAAATGCAATTGTATACGCTTTTGGAAGACAATGCGAAAACCAGTCTGGAGAATCTGGAGATCACCGGACTGACGGACGATTCCAGAAAGGTGCAGTCCGGTATGGTGTTCGCCTGCATTCGGGGTGAACGCTTTGACGGACACACTGCCGCAGCGGAGGCTCTGGAAAAGGGAGCCGCGGCGGTTCTGGTAGATCATGATCTGGGACTGGGCGACCGGCAGATCCTCACCGAGGACACCCGTGCCCTGTACGGAAAACTCTGTGCCGCATGGTTCGGGCATCCGGAACGGAAAATGCGTTTCATTGGTGTCACCGGTACCAACGGCAAGACCACGATCACCAATCTCATCAAGCATATTCTCACGGAAAACGGCAGAAAAGTGGGGCTGATCGGTACCATTCAGAACGAGATCGGGGACGAGATCGTCCACACCGACAACACCACGCCGTTTGTCTACGACCTGATGGCTCTGTATGCGAAAATGGCAGAGGCTGGCTGTGATGATGTGGTCATGGAGGTTTCTTCTTTCGGGCTGGTGCAGCAGCGGATCGGCGAAACCCATTTCGCGGCGGCGGTGTTTACCAACCTGACGCAGGATCACCTGGACTATCACGGCACCATGGAAAATTATTATCAGGCAAAGAAACTGCTGTTCAGCCGGTGTGATACGGCAGTGATCGATACAGACGATGACTACGGCAAGCGGCTGTACAGCGAAGTGACCTGCCCGAAAATCGCCTATGGCAGCAGTAATCAGGCAGATTTCTACGCCGATGCCATTAAGCTGCGAGCAGACGGCACCAGCTTCTGGCTGTGCTGCGGTGGAAAGTCCTATCCGGTAGACCTGCACCTGACCGGCATGTTCAACGTGTCCAATGCACTGGCAGCGGTGGCTGCATGCTGTGCCGTGGGTATGTCGGTGGACGATGTCCGCAAGGCTCTGGAAACCTGCACCGGTGTGCGGGGCCGCTGCGAAGTGATCCCCACCGGACGGGACTTCACCGTGATTTGCGACTATGCCCACACGCCGGACGCTGTGGAAAATATTCTCCGCAGTGTCAAGGAATACACCAAAGGCAGACTGATCTGTCTGTTCGGCTGCGGCGGCAACCGCGATGCCACAAAGCGTCCGAAAATGGCAAAGGCTGCGGCGAAGTATGCTGATTTTCTGGTGGTCACTTCCGACAACCCCAGAGATGAGGAGCCGGAGGCGATCATTGCCGACATTCTCGCCGGACTCACTGACAGCGATGTGCCCTATGAGGTCGTAACAGACCGAAAGGAAGCCATTCTGCGGAGCATGCAGCTGGCACAGCCGGAAGATGTCATTGTGCTTGCCGGAAAAGGCCATGAGGATTATCAGGTACTGAAAGGCGGCGTACATATTCATATGGACGAACGGGAAATCGTGCGGGAGTGCCTGCCGCTGGTACCGAAGCGATAAATAGGACTGGGGGATATATTGTACATGAAACCTTGGAAATTGTCAGAGTTGGAAGCGGTGCTGCACTGTGCTGTGCCGGTAGAGGCAGAGATCACCTGTGTCAGCACAGACACCCGTGACCTGCCGGCAGGCTGTCTGTTCGTGGCACTGCGTGGGGAAAAATTTGACGGCCACGCTTTTGTGGAACAGGCGATCGCGGCGGGAGCCGTGGCAGCCGTCACAGACCGGCAGGTGGGGGACTGTCCCTGTCTGGTGGTGAAGGACACCGGTCGGGCATTGCAGCAGATCGCACGGTTCTATCGGGAGAAATTTCACCCGATTCTGGTGGGCATCACCGGCAGCGTGGGAAAGACGACCACCAAGGAAATGATCGCCTGCGTACTGGAATCCCAGTTCTGCACTCTGAAAACACAGGGCAATCTGAACAACGAGATCGGACAGCCGAAAACACTGCTGGGGCTGGAGGACTGTCATCAGGCGGCAGTCATTGAAATGGGCATGTCCCACTTCGGCGAGATCAGCCGCATGGCACGGACAGCCGAACCCAGCATTGGTGTCATTACCAACATCGGCTATTCCCACATCGAAAACCTCAAGACACAGGAGGGGATCCGGCAGGCAAAGCTGGAGATCCAGGACGGCATGGCGGCAGATGCTCCGCTGGTGGTCAACGGCGATGATCCGCTGCTGGCACCGCTGAAGCGGGAGCTCTCCCGTCCGGTCATCACCTACGGCATGCACAGCGAAAAGGCTGATGTCCGTGCGGCAGACGTGGAGCGAAAGGCACAGTCCACCAGCTTTTCCATTCTGGCACAGGACGGCAGCACCTATCCGGTGGAACTGCCCTGTGCCGGTGACCACAACGTAATGAATGCCCTTGCGGCGTTCTGCGTGGGACGGCTGGCAGGCATTGCACCGGAACAGATCTGCAAGGGTCTGGAGCAGTATCACACCGTAGGACTGCGGCAGAATATTTACCGGCGGGGTGCATATACCATTATTGCAGACTGTTATAATGCCAGCCCTGACTCCATGAAAGCAGCTCTGACTGTGCTGCGGGATCTGCCGTGCAAGGGCAGACGAATCGCCGTGCTGGGGGATATGCTGGAACTGGGCGAAATGTCCCGCCAGCTGCACACACTGGTAGGCGATATGGCAGCAGAAAGTGAAGTGGACGCTCTGTTCTGCTACGGGAAAGAATCTTTTTATCTGGCACAGCGTGCCGCAATGCAGGAAGTTGCCGTGTATCACACCGAGGACAAACGGGAACTCTGCCGCGTGATCCGGCAGTATCTCCGTCCCAATGATGTGATCTTGTTCAAGGCAAGCCGCGGCATGCACCTAGAGGATTGTATCGATGTGATTTTTGAGCAGGAGGAGGACGCAGATCATGCCGTTCTGGATTAACATATTGGTGGGACTGCTGGCGTTTGTCGTGGCAGCCCTCGGAGGAAAAGCACTATTGCCGTGGCTGCACAAGCTGAAATTCGGGCAGCCCATTAAGGTGGACTTCGGTCCCAGCTGGCACGCCAACAAGCAGGGTACGCCTACGATGGGCGGACTGCTGTTCATTTTCGGCAGCATCATTGCCACCGCGGTGGGCTATGCCCTGTACCGCTTTTTCGGTACCACCGATTTCGTTTCCACATTCAGTAATCGGGAGGCACTGCGGCTGTTGAGCTGCATGATCTTCTGCCTGCTGTTCGGCGTGATCGGCTTTATCGACGACTTCGCAAAGGTTGCCAAGAAGCAGAACGAGGGGCTGAAGCCTATGCAGAAGATCGTACTGCAAGTGGTGGCAGCAGTGCTGTGGCTGGCGGCAATGTACTGGCTGGGCGATCGGGACACCCATATTGATCTGGGCTTTGTCCGGTTCAACATCTCGTGGTTCTACTATCCGCTGATGGTGCTGGTAATTCTGTACCTGACCAATGCGGTGAACCTGACTGACGGCGTGGACGGTCTGTGCGGCACGGTGACACTGGTGGCAATGCTGATCTTTACCCTGATTTGCAGCAAGCTGCAAATGGGCTGCTACACCCTGTTTACCATGGCACTGGCAGGCGGCTGTCTGGGCTTTCTGGTGTGGAACCTGCACCCGGCGAAGTGCTTCATGGGGGACACCGGCTCGATGTATCTGGGTGCCTCTGTGGCAGCTATCGGACTGGCAAGCCACCAGCACCTGAGCATGATCCTGGTGGCTCTGGTGTACATTCTGGAAGCACTGTCCGTTATGATCCAGGTGACTTATTTCAAGTATACCAAGAAGAAGTACGGCGAAGGCCGCCGCATCTTCAAGATGACACCGATCCACCATCACTTTGAGATGAGCGGATTCAGTGAGTATAAAATTGTGATCACATTTTCGCTGTTCGGTGCAGTTACCGGACTGTGCGGACTGCTGCTGGTACTGCTGTAAGGCAGAAGGAGGTTCTATATGGCGGAAAAAGAAACTGCCGGAAAAAAACGCAGACTGGGGGATATGCAGCTTTTCTGGAGGCGTGGGGTACAGTACGGGGAAGTCGATCTGCCGTTTTTCCTCATTGTCATTGCACTGCTGGTCATGGGCATTGTCATGATGTTCTCCGCCAGCTATGCGTGGGCAATTGCCGAGGGAAAAGAGGGTTCTTACTATGCCGTCAGCCAGATGAAAAATGCCGGACTGGGTCTGGTGCTGATGCTGTTTTTGTGCATGGTGGACTATCATTTCTTTCAGAAAAAACTGATCGCGATCGGTGCGTATGTGCTGCCGCTGATCCTGCTGGTCATGGTGTTTATTCCGGGAATCGGCGTTACTGACGGCGGTGCGACCCGCTGGATCGCCATTGGCAGTTTCAACTTTCAGCCTTCGGAAACCATGAAGATCGGCATGGTGATCTTCTACTCCTATGTCATCACCAAGAACTATGACAACATGCGGTATTTCCTGCGGGGCATGCTGCCGATGCTGCTGGCACTGCTGGTACCTGCGGCACTGCTCATCAAGGAACCGCACATCTCTGCAACGGCTCTGATCGTCATGACTTGTATCATTCTGATTTTTGTGGGCGGTGTCAATCTCAAGCAGTTTCTGCTGATCGGTGTTATCGGTGCGGCAGGTGCTCTGCTGTTGGTTTCGATCATGTCCCGCAACTACGACTACATTCAGAAGCGTATCCAGTCATGGGTAGATCCGTTTGCAGACAGTCAGGGCAATACATGGCAGACCTGTCAGTCCCTGATCGCCATTGGCTCCGGCGGACTGTTCGGTCTGGGACTGGGGGAATCCCGCCAGAAGTATCTGTACCTGCCGGAAACCAAAAACGACTTTGTATTCTCTATCGTCTGCGAGGAACTGGGGCTGGTGGGAGCACTCACAGTAGTGCTGCTGTTTACCCTGCTGGTCATTCGCGGATTCTATATTGCTATGCGTGCCAAGGATAAGTTCGGCATGTTAATGGCAATTGGTCTGACATCTCATATCGGACTACAGGCATTTTTCAACATTGCGGTTGTCAGCAACCTGATCCCCAATACGGGTATCAGTCTGCCCTTTTTCAGCTACGGCGGCACGGCGTTGATCTTGCAGCTGGCGGAAATGGGCATTGTCCTGAACATCTCCCGTGTACGGTATCAGTCGCCCCAGCGGGTACCGGCAGCGGAGAGAGCACCACAGGCAGAAGTACAGCTGCAGGGAGGTAACGCGTGAAAGTATTATTAGCAGGAGGCGGCACCGGCGGTCATATCAATCCGGCACTTGCCATTGCCTCGATCATCAAAAAACATGACCCGTCCGCAGAGTTCCTGTTTGTGGGAACGCCTAACGGCATGGAGGCACGTCTGGTGCCGGCGGCGGGGTATCCGATGGAAACCATGCATGTGGCAGGCTTTCAGCGGAAGCTGACGCTGAAAAATATTCGCCGGAACTGTAAGGCGGTGTATTATCTGGCAACTTCGCAGCACCGTGCCAAGCAGATCCTGAAGCAGTTCCAGCCGGACATTGCCATTGGCACCGGCGGCTATGTGGCAGGACCGATCCTCCACGCCGCAGCCCGCATGGGGATTCCCTGTGCCATTCACGAGCAGAACGCATTCCCCGGTGTCACCAACAAGATGCTGGCAAAGGAAGTAGACCACGTGATGCTGACTGTGGAAAAGGCGTTGGAATTCTTCCACCTGAACTGTCCGTATACCGTCACCGGTCTGCCGGTGCGTGGCGGCATTTCCGGCATGGACAGAGCCGCAGCACGGAAGCAGCTGGGCTTTGATGACGGTATGTGCATTCTCTCGTTCGGCGGCAGTCTGGGAGCAGGCTGCATCAACGAAGCAATGGCAAAGGTGATCCCGTGGCACGTGCAGAAGGGGCTGTCGATCAACCACATTCACGGCTACGGCGGCATGGGAAAGGAAACCTTCCCCAAGGCAATGGCTGCGGCAGGCATTCCGCTGAAAGGCGACCGTCTGCGAATCACGGAATACATCAATGACATGGACGTTTGTCTGGCGGCGGCAGATCTGGTCATCTGCCGTTCCGGTGCGTCCACGCTGGCGGAACTGGAGGCTGCCGGACGGGGTTCCATTCTGATCCCGTCCCCCATCGTCACCGGCAATCACCAGCTGCACAACGCCAATGTGCTGGGCGATGCCGGTGCGGCTGTGGTCATTGAACAGAAGGACGTTTCGCCGGAACGCATCATTGCAGAAGTGGAACAGCTCTATGCCGATCGGGAACGCCTGACGGAAATGGGGCACAAGGCGAAGTCGCTGGAAATTGCAGACACGGACGACCGCATCTGGAACGTGGTCGCCCAGCTATATCAGAAAGCAAAATCCAAGTAAGACCGCGGGAAACACTGTAGAAAGCCCGCCTGCCTGCACATTTCACCAATTCTGTCGAAACTGCATACACTGAAAATAAAAAGAGGTGATGCAGTTTGCAAAAACTGGTGATTGAGGGCGGCAAACCGCTGGAGGGAGAAATTTTTCTCCATGGGGCAAAAAACAGTGCCCTGCCCATTCTGGCGGGAACACTGCTTTGTGACGGCGAAACGGTTCTGGAAAATTGTCCCCGCCTGACAGATGTGTTTGCGGCATGCCGGATCCTGACGCATCTGGGCTGCCGGTGCACCGTGCAGGAACATACCGTGACAGTACAGGTGCGGGACTTGTGTGCGGATACGATCCCCGAAGTGCTGATGCAGGAGATGCGGTCTTCGATCATTTTTCTGGGGGCTGTGCTGGGACGCTCCGGCAGCTGTCATCTTTCCTATCCCGGCGGCTGTGAGTTGGGTCCCCGTCCCATTGATATGCACTTAGATGCCCTGCGGCAAATGGGTGCACATTTTTCTGTACATGGGGGACAGCTGGACTGCACCGTACCGGAGGGACTGCACGGAGCAGGCATACACCTGCCGTTCCCCTCGGTGGGGGCTACGGAAAATGTCATGCTGGCGGCGGTGCTGGCAGAGGGCAGAACGGTGCTGCATAATGCGGCAAGAGAACCGGAGATCTGCGATCTGGCGGCATTCCTGCGAGGCTGCGGGGCAGACATCTCCGGCGACGGCGAAAGCACCATTGTGATCTCCGGTGTCCGGAAGCTGCGGGGCAGCCGTCATACGATCATGCCCGACCGCATTGCCGGTGTGACCTATCTGGGGGCGGCGGCAATTACCGGCGGGACGCTGTGCCTGCGTGGTGTCAGCACTCAGCCTATGGAGAATATGCTCCCTGTGCTGGAACAGATCGGCTGTCGGGTATTTCCAGAACCGGATCGGCTGCACCTGCTGGCACCGCGGCGGCTGCGGGCGGTGCCGTTTCTCCGCACCATGCCCCACCCCGGCTTTCCCACTGACGCACAGGCGATTTTTATGGCAATGCTGAGTCTGGCGGACGGTGTCAGCGTGCTGGAAGAAAACATCTTCGAGAACCGCTATCGTCATGTGGACGCTCTCGTGAAAATGGGGGCGAAAATTCGCGTGTCCGGCAGAATTGCCGTAGTTACCGGTGTGCGTTCTCTTAGCGGTGCTTCCGTTGCCGCCACTGATTTGCGGGGCGGAGCTGCCATGGTGCTGGCGGGGCTGGGAGCACAGGGGAAAACAGAGGTGCGGCAGATCGCACACATTGACCGCGGATATGAGGCGATCGAGCAGACATTGCAGGGCGTTGGGGCAAAAATTTTCCGCGTGGAAACTGCCCCTGTATCGGAATCCGCCGGCAGAACAGACACCAAAACGTGTCGGATAGAAAAGAAGTGAGGAGCAGAAGTCATGCAGGACGTGGAAAAAACAGAGATCCAGAGCCAGACCAGTTCGAAACGCCGCCGCCGCCGGAATCGGTTCCGACCGCTGTACGGGCTGCTGGTGGCAATTCTGGTGATTGGTGTGGGTGTGTCGCTGTCGATGACAGTGTTCTTTAATATTGAGCAGATCGTCGTTGCCGGAGATGCCGACCAGCCGTATCAAAAAAACGACGTGGTAAAGGCTTCCGGTGTACATACCGGTGACAATATGATGCGGCTGAACCGCGAAACGGTCAAGGAAAACATTCTGAGCCGGCTGATCTTTGGGGACAGCGTTTCGATCCAGAAGGACTTCCCCGACCGGCTGGTCATCACCATTGAACCCAGCAAGGCGGCGTTTAATGTGACGGATTCCAGCGGTACGCTGCAAGTCAGTGCCGCCGGAAAAATTCTGGTCAGCGGTCCGGACAGTGATCCGTCCCTGCCGACGATCACCGGCTTCGAAGCTTCCGTGCGGGAGCCGGGGAAAACGCTGGCATCGCGGGACAGCCAGAAGGACAAGATCTTTCAGTCCCTGTCCGAACGGATCGCCAAGGGGCTGGACTGTCCGGTGACTTCCATCGACCTCACAGATAAATACAACATCAACCTGATCTTTGACGGCAGAGTGTCCTTTCAGCTGGGAAACTGGAGCGATATGGACTATAAGATCACGCTGGCGGAAACTGTGCTGGGACAGCTGTCCCCCGACAAGGTGGGCTATCTCTCTATGGTGGGCGACCACCAGTGTTCCTATCGGGACAAGGAGGCGGTGGAACAGCAGACCACGGCACCGCTGCAAACCACTGCAACGGACGAATACGGAAATCCTGTGACGGAAACCGACGAATACGGCAATCTCGTTACCACAGAAACCCAGACAGAAACCACAACAACAGCGGCAGGCTGGCAGTAACGAAAATGTCCTTACGGAATCTGTATGAAATTGTGAAATTCAGGCGGATTTTCCCTTAAAATCTTGTGGGAAAGGGAAAAACCCGATTTATTTCAAAAAAAAGCTTGCAATGCTTTCGGAAATGTGTTAAAATAATAAGTGTATTTCTAAAGAAGGTATCCGTATGTGCGGAAGACGGACGATGCGGAAAATATACAGCGTACCACAGAAGTTCTTGTAGGAGGAAATGTTGAGATGACTGATTTTATCTATGAAGATGCGTTTGATCCCGATGTAAATATTAAGGTGATCGGTGTCGGCGGCGGCGGCGGCAACGCCCTGAACTGCATGGCATCTTCTGATGTACATGACATCGAGTATATTGCAGTCAATACTGACGCAAAAGCATTGAATAATTCCAAGGCAACCACCAAGATCCAGATCGGTTCGAAACTCACCAGAGGCCGCGGTGCCGGCAACAAGCCGGAAGTTGGACAGAAAAGTGCAGAGGAAAACAAAGACGAGATCGAAGCAGCTCTGAAAGGTGCTGACATGGTATTCATCACTGCCGGCATGGGCGGCGGTACCGGTACCGGTGCGGCTCCGGTCGTTGCACGTCTGGCACAGGAAGCCGGCATTCTGACTGTTGCAGTTGTCACAAAGCCGTTTGCGTTTGAACGGGAACAGAAGATGTTACAGGCAGAAAGAGGTATCGCAGAACTGCGGAAGTATGTGGATTCCCTGATCGTGATCCCGAATGAAAAGCTGCTGGAAGGTCTGGACAAGCCCCTGACCATGCGGGAATCTTTCGCACTGGCAGATGACGTGCTGAAGACTGGTGTCAAGAGCATTTCCGATCTGATCGTAGAAGAAGGCTACATCAATCTGGACTTCGCAGACGTTTCCACCATTATGAAGGGTGCCGGCTATGCCCACATGGCAATCGGTCACGGCTCCGGCAAGGACAAGGCAAAGGAAGCTGCCAACGCTGTTATCGCAAGTCCGCTGCTGGAAACTTCGATTGCCGGTGCAAAGCGTCTGTTGATCAACATCGCAATGAGCGAGGACATTATGTCTACCGACGTAGATGTTGCCACCAAGATGATTACCGACAAGGCGGCAGAAGATGTGGAATTCATCTTCGGTACGGCATTCAAGGAAGACATGCAGGACGAAATGGTGATTACTGTAATTGCGGCTGGTTTCGATATGGTAGATCCGGACGCTCCGGAAGAGGAAGAAGCACCGGAGGAAGAAGCTGCTCCGGCAGAAGAACCGATTCCGGTAGATAACCCGCTGGTAGATGACGTTAAAGTCAGCGGCAGCACACCGAATCCGGCACCGGCACAGCCGGCAGCTGCTCCGAAGCAAGAAGCACCGCAGCAGCAGTCCAAGCCGGTAGATGACGACCTGATGGCAATCTTCAACATTCTGGATCGCCGCTAAGCACAACTGGATACGATTTACAAAATCCCCGCTGTGGAAAAGCAGCGGGGATTTTTTGGTTTTGTCAAAAACGCCCCGAAAAGCAGTGACCTTTCGGGGCGTTGATTGCCTAAGGAAACACTGCATAAAGCCCGCCTGACGGCTTTGCACGCAATCTGCT
>OGIA01002059.1_pt1 | contig 10217 bp, 9 predicted proteins | sample 1571671 | NCBI WGS metagenome assembly OGIA01 (sample SAMEA2582027, study PRJEB24529) | metagenome | biome: Human gut stool | place: China | collected 2011
GAGCTTTTCGGACGATGACTTCGAATTACTTCGATTCGACTTCGGTCGCCTCGGATTTCGTTTCGTGCTTTTCGTTCGCTTCTTTCTTGTCTTTCAATCCGGCAGTCTTCGCACCTTCCGCAACTCCGGATGCAAATTCGGGTACGATCGGGCGCTTTTTTGGAATCTGCACGATCTTGTTGTTCGCAACGCGAATGCCCGAGCGCAGGTACCCGCGTTTGTTCCCGCGCTTCACGGCTTCGGGACGTTCTTCGGGGTCTTCGAGGCCCCGCTCGAAGTCGACGTGCCAGATCTGGTCTTCGCTCCCTTTGACGGCCGCGACGTGGGTGAGTTCCTCGATCGAAAAGGAAGCACCCTCGCCGCCGAGCCCCATGTGGCAACCGAATGCGTTGAGAACGTCCAAGACCATACCGATGCGAATCGTCTCCCGCCCGTTTTCAAGTTCGTTGTACCACCGGCGGCTCACACCCAGAAGTTCCGCCGTTTCGTCCTGCGTGAAGCCCGCGCGCAGGCGCAGAACGCGAATGAGCGCTCCGACCTCTCGAGCGGAAGAAACCGCGGTCCAGCGGGCACGCTTGATGATGCGGGGACGCCGCCCGGCCGATGCGATGCGCGGTCCGCGATACGCGGCCGCCGTCGGGCGCGTCCGTTGCTCGACACCCGGCGTGCTCGCAGAGCTCTCCGTACGAATCGTATCGGGCGTCCCTTCTTTTTCCTCGGTCATCGTATTCGGCCTTCTGCTGTGTCGGGGGCCCGCTTGGGGTCCGTCGACGGATTGTCACCATGGCTTCCCGCTTGAGGGAAGTTTCCCCGAAATTTTAAACCACCCGAAATGGCGAGTCGGGGGTTCGGGTCGCTCGACGTTGTCGAGAACTCTTTTTCAAGTCTCAACGCGTCGGCCGAGCCCAACCGACGGAAACCCCTCCCGAGCGAACTCAAAAAATAAGTTCCATATCGTACCAGCGTGCGCCGCCGTGAACGGACGCGGAAAGGCCCACCTTGCGGAAACCCGACGCGCCGTAGAAGTCGATGAGGTGCTCTTTGCAGGTAAGGATCACGCCTTCGCGTCCCTGCCCGCGCGCATACTCGACGAACGCTCGAAGGAGCATCGTGCCGCAGCCGCGACGACGGTATTCGGGAATCACCGCGAGACCGAAGACGCTCTGGTAACGGCCCTTCGGATTGTGCTTCGTCGCATCTTCGTAAAGGTCGTCCGTGATCGTACGCTGATCGGTCACCATCCCGTCGATGAGGCCGACGGGGCGACCCGCGTCTTCGAGAATCAGGAAGTGATCGGAAAAGACCGCGAGGCGCTTTTCGAAACTCTCGCGCGTCGCCTTTTCGGCTTCGGGAAAGCTCTGCGCCTCGATATCGGTCAGGATGTCGAGATCGGCGGGCGTAACGGATCGGATACGAAACATGGGGGTTCTCTCTTGGGGATAATCGGAATTTTGTTCGGACACGGCACTCAAGCAAGGTTCGGGGAAAATCCGGCCCGTGTTCGGTTGACGTCCGTAGGATCGTCAAAAAGGCGACTGCAACTCCGAAAATCCCGTCTTTTCGGGTATTTGCGGGGAGATCCCGGGCCGCCGAGCGCCGTGCGGTGTGTGAGAATCACTCATGATACTCGCAGTTTTCGATTCGGCTCGGGCTCCCGAACCCGCCTCGGCGTTCCCAAACCCCTTGAAAGCCCTCAACCGCCCGACCCGTTTCCTCATTGGCCGCACTCATCATGTCGATTAAAAAATTCGTTCCCGGTCTTCTTTTTGCCGGACTCCTTGCGGGGGGCGCCGGCTACGTGGCTTTGACGGAAGACGAGCCCGCTCCGCCCGCCCGCGCCTGGGGGAATGTCGACACCCGGCAGGTGTCGCTCGCCTTCGAAGGCTCGGGCCGCATTGCCGAACTCACGGTCGAAGAAGGCGAGCGCGTTGCCGCGGGGGATCTCCTCGGGAAGCTTGATACGACGGCCTTGCAAATCGAGCGTCGCCAAGCGGAAGCGAACCGCCGGGCGCTCGACGCCGCGGCCCGCATGGCTGAAGAAGGCTATCGCGCCGAAGACATCGAGCGCGCCCGAAAAGAAGTGTCCGCGCTTGCCGCGCAACGCGAAAGCGCTCGGCGCACGTACGAGCGCCAGAAAGGATTGAGCGATGCGGGTGCCACGAGCAAGCAGCTCCTTGAGGACGCACGCTACGCCGAAGCAGCGCTCGCGCGCCAACTCGAAGGGGCTCGGGCCAGCCTTCACGCCCTCGAAGCGGGTCCGCCCCCCCAGGAGGTGGAAAGCGCCCGCGCACAGGCCGATGCGGCCGCGGCTGCCGTCGACCGTCTCACGGACCAAATCGATCGCGCGGCGCTCCTCCACGCGCCCGTCTCGGGGATCGTTCGCAGCCGCCTCGCGGAACCCGGCGACATGGCGTCACCCTCCCGCACGGTCTATCAGCTCTCGATCGTCGACCCCAAGTGGGTGCGCGCCTACGTGACCGAGCGGCAACTCGCCTACGTGAAGGAAGGCGCACCCGCCCGCGTCTCGACCGATACGACGGAGCCCATGGACGGCACCGTCGCCTTCGTTTCGAGTACGGCCGAATTCACGCCGAAGAGCGTGCAGACGGAAGAGCTCCGCACGCTTCTCGTCTATGAAGTGAAGGTGTCGGTTCCCGACCCCGAAAATCGCCTGCGACTCGGTCAGCCCGTGACGGTCGACTTCCCGGAAGAAGCGGCAACGGCATCGACGACTGCGACGACTTCGAACACTTCGAACGACTGAGCCCGTTCGCGCTTTTCTTCGAACGAGTTTGCCATGTCCGAAGCGATCAACAAGCAGACGCTTGAGCACGAACGCACCCCGGCGGGCGACCGCCGAGACCCCCCCTCCCCGATCGCCGGGCCCCGGGGGTTCTTCGGGAGGCTTCGCGCCGCCCTTTTCCCTGCGAAATCCCGCATTGTGCCCGATGCAAATGCGACCACCCCGAAAGGAAGTGAAAAAGCGCTCGAAAACAATTCCGATCGGGAGTGCGATTCGACCCCCGACGCGTCGCAGCCCCTTTGCATCCGTCACCTCTCGAAGCGTTTTCCTTCGCCCGACGGCAAGGTGCTCGAAGCGCTCTCCGACGTCTCGATCGACATTTTCCGTCGCGGCGAGAACGTCGCGATCGTAGGACCCGACGGTGCGGGTAAAACGACCCTTATTCGTACGATTGCGGGGCTCCTGAGACCCGAAGGCTGCGAAAAGAACGGAAGAACGGTCGAGCCCCTCATTCGGGTCTTCGGCCGCACGCCCGACACGGACGACCCCGCATTCACGGAAACGATCGGCGTCATGCCGCAACGCTTCGGCCTTTACGAAGAACTGTCCTGCCGGGAAAATCTCGAATTCTTTGCGGCCGTGAAGGGTATCCGAGGCGAGGAATTCGAAAAGCGTTTCGCACGGCTCATGCACCTCACGGGCCTCTCGGATTTCGAAGCGCGTTTGGCGGGAAAACTCTCGGGCGGCATGAAGCAAAAACTCGGGCTTGCCGCCACTCTCATGACGACGCCCGACTTCATCGTCCTCGACGAACCGACGGTCGGGGTCGATCCCCTCTCCCGACGGGAACTGCAACGCGTCCTTGAAGACGTCCGCCGCACGGACGGCGTCACGACCCTTTTTTCGACTGCCTACCTCGACGAGGCCGCTTCGGCGGACCGCGTCTATATCCTCGAAAAGGGCCGAATCGTCACCTGCGGAACGCCCTCGGAGCTCCTCCTAACGGTGCGGGGTCGTACGTGGCGGGCCGTACCTGCAGAGACTTCCACGGAGATTCCCCGCCCGAACGGGAAGAATCACGAGCTTGGCACCGCCGCACACCGCCTCGCACGCACCCTCATGCAAAGTGTTTCCGCCGTACGGGCGGACTCGCCGTGGCTCGACGCCGTTCCGCGCGGCGACGGGGTGGATCTCCTCGCACGTGCCGGAGCGAACCGCGCGGCGCTCGAGCGCTCGATTTCGGAACTCGCCGCCTCGGGCCTCGCCGCGACGCTCTCCGAGCGCCCCGAAACGCTCGAAGACGCCTATGCCGCGCTCACTTTCGAAGACGACGGACGCACCCCCGAAGAGGCGAGCGTCGAAACGGTCGCCCGTTCGGGTGCGGCCTGCGGGGCGTTCTCAAAGGTCGCCCTCAAAACAGCAAACAACACAACCGGCGAAACAGCCGCCGCGACCTCCGATCCCGTCATCCGAGCCGAGCACATTTCGCGGCGTTTCGGGAATTTCGTCGCCGTCGCGGACACGCGCTTCGAAGTGAAGCGCGGGGAGATTTTCGGTCTGCTCGGTCCGAACGGAGCGGGCAAAACCACGACCTTCCGAATGCTCTGCGGCCTTTTGCCTCCGAGTTCGGGGGATATTCGCATCGACGGGGTCGACCTTCTTGCTTCCGCCTCGGAAGCCCGCGCCCGCATCGGGTATGTGGCGCAGAAGTTTTCGCTCTACGAACGCCTCACCGTGTACCAAACGCTTCGCTACTTCGGTGAGTGTTACGGCGTCTCGGGCCGGGCGCTTGATGCACGGATCGGCGAACTCCTCTCGGGCCCGGGCGCGACCCTCGGGATTCATCTCGAGCGCCGTGCGGGGATGTTGCCCTTGGGCGCGAAGCGCGAGCTCGCCATGGCCTGTGCGCTTTTGCACCGTCCGGCAATCCTCTTTCTCGACGAAGCCACGTCCGGCGCCGACCTCGCGGCGCGGCGCGCATTCTGGCGCAGGATCGTCGAGCTCGCCCGCAACGGAACGACGGTCGTCGTCACCACGCATTTCATGGACGAGGCCGAGTACTGCGACCGCTTCCTCATTCAGGACGCGGGGCGCGTGCTCGTCCTCGGGTCGCCCGCCGAAGTACGGCGCTCCGCGGGCGCGGCTACGGTTGAAGAGGCGTTTCGTACGATCGTGCTCGAAAACCGTGCGAAGGAGGCCGAAAAATCGAAGAATGCGGAAAAGCCCGCCGAAAAGGCCGCCTCGGAGGGGAGCATCGAATGAGTCGATTCGAAAGTCTTCGGCGCCTCGTCGCCCTCGTTCGGAAGGAAGCCCGCCAGATGCGGCGGGACCCTTCGGTGATTGTCGTGAGCTTTTTCCTTCCGCTCGTGCTTTTGCTTCTCTTCGGCTACGGCCTTTCGATGGACCTCAAGGACGTGCCCGTGGCGGTCGTACTCGGGGAATCGAGCCCGCAGGCACAAAACGTCGCGGAGCGGATCGACGCTTCGCCCTACTTCCGCTCGATCCCGACCGCTTCGCGCGAAGCGGCCGAGCGGCTCCTCGCCGCACGCCGAATCGAAGCGATCGTCGACATTCCGCCGGGATTCGAGCGCGATGCCGCTCAGGGCAAGGGGGAAATCGGGCTCGTCGTTCACGGAGTTGATGCCAACAGCGCGACGATCATCCGAACGTACGTGGCGGCAACCCTGCAAATTGCGGCCGCAAAAAACGCAGAGCGCGGGGCGACCGTCGCGACTGTCGCCGCGACCTCCGGGAACGACGCGCCTCCGGTCGTTCGTCTCCTTTCGCGCGCCTGGTTCAACGAAGCAAACACCTCGACCTGGTACCTCGTGCCCGGCCTTACGATCGTGCTCATGACGCTTGTTTCGAGCTTTCTCGGAAGCGTCGTCATCGCGCGCGAGTGGGAGCGCGGCACGATGGAGGCGCTGGCTTTGACGCCCGCGTCGCCCTTCGAAATTCTCGCGTCGAAGTTCCTCGCCTATTTCGCCCTTGCCACGGCGGGGGAAGGCACCGCCATTCTGACGAGCATCGCGCTCTTTGACGTTCCCGTGCGCGGAAGCGGTTGGGTGCTTGCGGGCGTCTTTCTCCTCTACAACGTCTGGGCGCTTGCGTTCGGGCTCTTTTTGTCGGCCGCTCTGAAGCGCCAGTTCGTCGCGATGCAGATGGCCGTCATCGGGAGTTACCTGCCCGCTCTGATTCTTTCGGGCTTTATTTTCGACCTCCGGAGCGTTCCCGATTGGATTTCGGCGGTCGGGCACCTGATGCCGCCCACCTACGCGATGGAAACCGTAAAAATTCTCTTCCTCTCGGGAGGCGCAAACGACGTCGTCCTCGAAAACGTCCTCATTCTCGCTCTCTGGACGACGGGCTTCATGCTTGCGGCCTTGGCCGTGCTTCGAAAGCGTATGGATTGAGACTCGGAGGGCCTATCGATGTTGCATGTTCTTCGCCTCAAATTCCTGCGTCTTCGAGCGCTCGTGCGCAAAGAGCTCGTGACGCTGCTCCTTGACCCCGCGATGCTGCGCATTCTCTTCGTACCCGTCATCGCGCAGTCGGTCCTCTTCGGCTACGGGGCCACCTTCAATTTGGAGCGGGTCCCCTACGTCCTTTACGACGCTTCGCGCTCGGAAGCCTCCTTCGAAGTGGCGCGCAAAATCGAATCGAACGGGATTTTCGAGCCGATTGCGACCCCGCGGAGTATCGAAGACGTGCGTCGCACGATCGATCACGGGGACGCATTGATCGGGATCGTGATTCCGGACGACTTCGCGGCGCGACAAGCGGACGGCACGGGCGGGACGATCTACGTGGCGGTCGACGCGCGCAACACCACGACCGCGAACGTCGCGACGGGCTACGTGGCCGCGATCGTCGAGAACCTCAACGCGGAAAAGGGTGCCGCGGGCGCCGTGCGTTTGGTCGAGCGTTACCGTTACAACGAAAACGCGATCACGCGCTACAACATCATGCCGGGGCTCATTCTCGCGCTCTCGATGCTGCAGGTGATGCTCCTTGCGGGCGTCGCGGTCTCGCGCGAACGCGAGGAAGGGTCCTTCGACATGATGTTGATGACGCCGATGACCCCCGTCGAGATCTTCGTCGGGAAAGCGGTTCCACCCTTGGTGATCGGCATCGCGCAGGGCTTTCTCATTTTCGCCGTCGCGCGCTACTGGTTCGAGATTCCCTTTGCGGGCTCGATCGGGCTGCTCTTTTTCGTCGTCTCCCTCTTTTCGCTCAGCATCGTGGGATTGGCGATTGCCATCTCGGCCGCGTCGCGCACGTATCAGCTCTCGGGCCTCATGACCCCCGTCGGGGCGATGCCCGAATTCATGCAGGCGGCGACCGTTCTCAACCCCGCACGCTACGGGATTCAGATGGTACGCATGATTTATTTCGAAGGTGCGGATTTCGACGCGATTCGCCCCTTCCTCTGGCCGCTTCTGCTCCTTACGGGACTCTCGATTCCGGCCGCAACGTGGTTCTTCCGGCACAAGGTCACCTGAAACGCCAGCCCGAATCGGTCGCTCGAATCGACCTACCGCGACGCAAGCAGAGCGCGCGGGCACGTAACGAATTCGCACACTCTCAGCCGCGTGTCTCTGGCATACTGAGCCCGACGGGCGGCCGTTTTCGCTTGGCGCGCCCGACCCGTAACACGAGTTTCCCCGAGAAACCCATAAGGAACCGATCCGCAATGCTTAAGCTCATCGCTCTGGCGGTCCCCGCCGCGCTCCTTCTCGCCGGTTGCAATCAGTCGATCACGCCGAACGAAAAGACCTGCTCGCCCTCATACATTAAGGAAGTCGCCGACAAGGAAGGCCTCGACAAGGCGAAGGCCCTCTCCTCGGCCTGCCTCGAAAAGGGCTACGACAACGCCCTTTCGAGCATCGACAAGGCGGGTGCCGCGCTCAAGGAAAAGCTCTTCGGCGAGAAGAACTGAGCCCCGACAACGCTTCGTAGCTTCCGAGTTCGATCCATGAAAAACCTCGCCCGAACAACACTTTTTCCCTGCCTTTTCGGACTTCTCGCGGGTGCCTCAAACGTATCGGCCGAAGACCTCACGGCGGATGCCGTACCGGAAGTCGTTCGTGCCTACGTACAAACAACCTTCGGCGACGTCCCTCGCATCGAATGGGATTTCGATGAGGATACGGGCACCTTCGAGGCCGACTTCGAACTTTCGGGCGATCGCGAGGTCGAACTTCGGATCAGGCCCGACGGCACGCTTTTCTCGGCCAAAGAAGACGTGCCGGAAAGCGAAATCCCCGAGTTCGTCAAAGCGGCCGCCCTCAAAGAAATGCCGGGCGCCCGCATCCTCGGCGCCAACAAACTCACCGATCGCACGGGCACCGTCCTCTGGGACGTAGGACTTCGCGCGACGAGTAACGGAAACGTTCATCGAAACGTTCGGATTCCCGGACAACAACTCGAACGCTGAGCACGCCCGAGCTTCGATACGCCGGAAACCGCAGGCTGATTTTTTTCCGGAACATGCTTTTACCTAAGGGAAACCCACAAGTCCACCTTTTTGTGTAACAATGCGTCCTTTGCCGCCCGAAATCCGGGCGGCAACCATGCGTGATAGAGGCGCGGACGAGCATGAGTAGACGGCCGAGGGGGTACCCGAGGAAGCCGATCGAAGGGGCCGTCCGCCGAAACGCCCTGCCGGACGCGGGAGGGCAGTTGGGGATGCGGAGAAAATCCGCATCACTCCCGTCGCGACGAAGCGGTCGTTCGACTTTCAAACGACTTTCACTTCGGTCGGCGACGGAGGAGCTGTCGGCTGGCGTTACGGGCACGAACACACCGTTCGTCGTTGGGGGTTTGCTTTCAAAGCCGCCCCGCAACGCCTTCGGGAAGGGATACGGGCCTCGTGCGACACCGATGGATGTCGCACGGGACCGCAACCCTCTTTTTCCGAAGGAATATCCAAGTATGTCCGATACCGACGCCGGCGGAACGTCCGGCCTCAAGCGCGACCTCAAGTCGCGGCACATTACCATGATCGCGATCGGCGGCTCGATCGGCACGGGGCTCTTCGTCGCCTCGGGCGCGACGATTGCCGAAGCGGGCCCGGGAAGCGCACTCCTTGCGTATTCCGTGATCGGCCTCATGGTGTACTTCCTCATGACGAGCCTCGGGGAGCTCGCCGCCTACGAACCCGTGGCGGGGTCTTTCTCCACCTACGGACGCCGCTATGTCGACGAAGCGTTCGGCTTCGCGCTCGGCTGGAACTACTGCTACAACTGGGCCGTCACCGTAGCGGTCGACCTCGTCGCCGCACAGCTCATCATGGGCTGGTGGTTTCCTGACGTCCCCGGAACCCTTTGGAGCGCCCTATTCCTCGGATTCATCTTCCTCCTCAACTACTTCTCCGTAAAGGGGTTCGGTGAAACCGAATACTGGTTCGCGCTTCTGAAGGTGCTCACCGTGGTCTTTTTCATCGCCACGGGCTGCGCGATGATTTTCGGGATCCTCACGGACGACATTCCCGCGGGCTTTGCGAACTGGACGACGGGCGACGCGCCCTTTGTCGGTGGGTTCCCGGCACTTATCGGCGTGGCAATGGTCGTGGGCTTTTCCTTCCAGGGGACGGAGTTGATCGGCATTGCCGCGGGCGAAACGCAAAACCCCGAAAAGGCGATCCCGCAGGCCGTGCGACAGGTCTTCTGGCGCATCCTCCTCTTTTACGTCCTTTCGATCTTCGTCATCAGCCTGATCATTCCCTACACGGACCCGCGTCTTCTGAAAAACGACATCGCGGACGTGGCCGTGAGCCCTTTCACGCTCGTTTTCGAGCATGCCGGTCTCTTGTCGGCCGCCGCCCTCATGAACGCCGTCATTCTCACGTCGGTGCTCTCCGCGGGGAATTCGGGCCTATACGCCGCCACCCGCATGCTTTACGTGCTCGCGCTCCGAGGCGACGCGCCGAAATGTTTCGCGCGGCTTTCCAATTCGGGCGTGCCGCGCTGCGCGCTTGTCGCGACCACGGCGGTGGCGGGGCTTTGCTTTCTCACGTCCCTCTTTGACAATCGCGACGTCTACCTGTGGCTTCTCAACACCTCGGGGATGTGCGGCTTCATCGCCTGGCTCGGGATCGCGGTGAGTCACTACCGCTTCCGCCGCGGTTACGTCCTGAAGGGGTGCGACCTCTCGAAGCTCCCCTACCGCTCGGGCTTTTTCCCCTGGGGCCCGATCTTCGCCTTCGTTCTCTGCATGACGATCATGCTCGGCCAGAACTACAAGGCCTTCCTCGAGGACACGATCGACTGGTCTTCGGTGGCGGCGACCTACATCGGCATCCCCCTTTTCCTTGCCGTCTGGTTCGGCTACAAGCTCGTCAAGAAGACGAAGTTCGTACGTTACGAAGACATGGAGTTCCCGGAAAAGTACCGGGCTTGATGCTTCATGGGAAACCCCGTTCGTGCCCGGCGCGGACGGGGATTTTCACGTGTGCGGGCCCCTCGCCGCGATC
>OGIA01002061.1_pt1 | contig 10210 bp, 17 predicted proteins | sample 1571671 | NCBI WGS metagenome assembly OGIA01 (sample SAMEA2582027, study PRJEB24529) | metagenome | biome: Human gut stool | place: China | collected 2011
ACTATAAGTTATGGTAGGAGCGGATTCTATTGTAATTAGTTATATACCAATCTTACAGGGCTTGTATAAGCCTATTAGTTGCCAAGAATATATTTTCGAATTGGCTTTGGTATTTGTTTTAAACCTACTGTCGTCAAGTAGGATAATCCTACGGCCATCACATACAACAAGATTATGGTTTTTGATTCTATTAGTATATTTTATAATATCTTCCGCCTCTATAAAGTCAGCTATATACCTATCTCTCACATTGTCTTTTTCTTTTTCTGACCAGTGACCGCCAACAACAACTATTGATTGACCCTCATAAACATTTGTAGGTTCTATCTTATCAATAGTTATTGGTAAATCCTCAACCACTTCTTTTAACTCTTTTATAGTTTGAAGTAGCTCTTGGTTTTCAAGTTGAAGTTTCTCTACTTGGGATTTTAAATAATAATTTTCTTTATCAAGCTCTATATTATTTTTGTTAGTTTCACCTGTAACTGCTTCATCTAACTTTTTATTTAAAAATTTAATCTCATTTTTTAATACCACTCTTTCATTTTTTAGTTTATCTATTTGAGTGTATACTGATCCTATATTTTTAGTTTTCTCTAGTATCTTACTCACTCTTTTATATTTAGTTAACATTAATTGGACTGTTCCGTCTATAGATTCTTTCACTTTTAAAATAAGCTCTGCATTATAATCATAAAAACTTAAAATTTTATGGTCAATAGTTATGTTGCCGTCTTTAACAGTTCCGTTATATCTTTCACATAGATCTTGTAAATGTTCATCTGACATCAGATATTCGTTATTGCTTGTATTTCCATTGTAAAAATCATTCAACTCTTTTTCAAAAATACTTCCATTCAATCCTTTTATTTTGAGTTCATCAACTTTTATATTCTCTTTATAAGTTTCGAAATCATTTAATTCCAAAGAGTAACATTTTAAAGCGTGGAAATATCTTTCATCTCTTTGTAGTTCATTAGTTATATAATAAAAAATAATCATATCTGGAGAAACAGTCATCACTTTATGTATAGATGGCATTAGTTGTTTTTTATATTCATTTTCTAACTCTTCTAAATTATAACTTTTAAACTCCTCTACATATTCGTTATTAATTCTTGCCATATCCATAACTATATTATTAACTATCGGCAATTTCTTTTTAAACAATCCAAAAATATACATAATAGCTTCATCGTAGCTTATATCTTCACCAAAATATTTTTTAGCGTCACTAGGTCCTAATATAGCAGTAATAATATCTGGAACTAAATAAGGACTTATTTCTTCCAACTGATTTAATATTGATTTTACTTTTCTATTTAAACCTACTTGTCTAATCTTTTTCATTTGTCCTCCTTATTTTCTAAATAAAACTTGCAAATTTCATATAGAGATTTCTTAAAAGTTTTATATCCAGCAAGTTCTACAGCTTGTTCAATAACTTTGTATTCTTTTGAAGTAAACTTACAATCTTTTATATTAACCTTTGTACTCTTTGGCTTATCAGTAATACCTAATAATTTAAGAACATTATTCCAACCACCGAATTTTGTATAAATACAATTTACAGAGGGTAGTCCATTTTCTTTGCGGTACTTTTCATATGTTACAGAAGATTGCACACCATTTTCCTCAAAATACTTTTTTAAAATAGACAGGGTTTCTTCATCTGAAATTCCCTCTTTCTTTTTGTAGACTGGTTCAAACCCTATCAACTTCAAAACATCTTCCCAACTCATTTTTAAGCTATATGTAAAGTAAGTGGCGGTTTTAATTATACCTTTCTTTTGTAGTTTTATAGTTTCGGCATGAGTAGGAACTCCGTTTTGTTGACAATATTTCTTGAGTTTTGCAAGCTCAACATCTCTTTCCTCTTTAGTTGTCATCTTTCCACCTCTTAAATTCGCTCTACGTAAGCTTTTAAAGCTTCTTTACTAGGTCTGCCATTTCTTCTCTTAGTAGTTTTATAGCCGTTTTATGCTTGTATATCTCATCGTTAATCTCCATTATCCTATCTTGAATACTCTTTTCGCTTTTAACATTTACCATTTTGTTGACATCGGCAAAATGGTTACGAGCCTCTTTAATTCCTTTACCTGTTCTTACTTCTCCATCTAACACTTTAAATACTAATGCTGGAGGAGTAGCTTTATTAATAACCTCTTTTACCTCTACATCAGATAGACTTTGAACTCTATCTTTATAGCTTGGATTCTCCAGATACAATCTATATCTACCCCTTAGTAAATACACTTGGTCCTTGTTGTACCCTAAAGTTGTGTACCACTCTGTAAAAGTTTCCTCAAGGTTATTTTTTGCAAATATCTCCCTTGCTTTTTCCAAAGTTTCCCCTAGTGTTAGAGCAATTTCCCCGATTCTTTTTCTTTGATATAGAAGTTCCTTTTCATAAGTTATCAAAGAGTTCTTATCATCTGTATCTATCACAAGCCTATTATAGTCAAAATAAAGCTCCTCGGCTATTACTTGACTTATTGTATTACTTTCTTGTGAAAGGGCAGGAACAACCCTTTCACGACGTCTAAGAGCTTTATTAAATTTACTTACCATATCTTAATATCTCCCTTGTTAAGTTTTCAAAGTCAGCTGCACCATTTGACCTTGGTGAGTATTCAAATATAAACTGACCACACATCTCTGCTTCTTTAAGTTTTATATTTTCCCTTATAAAACCTACTAACATATCCTCTCTGTAATCTGCTAAGAGCTCCCCAATACCCTCTAAAAACTTTTTATCATTAGGTACACGGCTAAGATATCCTTTATGTACCAGATTTGGTTTTAGAGTGCTTTTATGACTTCCTATAAAAGCTTCTAAAATATCAAACCCATCTAAGCTAAACGAGTGAGGCTCTATTGGAGTTAAAACTACATCACTCGCATTAATTGCATTAGTTTCAGGCTTTTTCATATCAGGTCTACAATCAATAATTACATAATCATAGTTATTAAGTCCGATTAGTTGCTCTTTAATCACAAAATCAGATGTGACACTAACCTTTAGGACATCGTCCAAGTTTCTCATTCTTATGTCCCCTGGTATTAAATCTAGGTTATCTGTGATTTTAACTATATTCCCTTTAAAATCCCTCTTCATAATAGCGTCATAAATATTTCGAGAGCTCTCGAAATTTAATGATGTACTAAGGTTTCTTTGAAAATCTAAGTCTATAAGTAAAACTTTCTTATCTCTTTGTAATATCCCTGCTACTTCTCTAGCTCCCGTTGTCTTTCCTGTTCCACCTTTTTCAACCATAAAACTAATTACTTTCATTATTCCACCCCACAATTTATTTTATTATATTTTTCTTTTTCAACCTCTACATAGTGACTATATCCAGCTCTTTTATATTTTTCAAATAATTCTTTAACCTCAATTTTATTACTTGTTATTGCTAAAGGTTCATATCTTTTCAAGTTCTCATTAAACACAACATAATATCTCATTATTCCACCCCTTTTAAAACGTTTCTTATCATATTTATGTACATAGTTTTACTATTCTTTTTCATAGTTGCTATATAACTTTTGTCTAATCCATCAGCTAACAATTTTTCAATTCCTTTTTCTTCCTCTTCTGGAGTAAGTTCTGTAGGCTCTACCACTTCAATTATTTCAGCTTCTTCAATATCTTCTTTTTTTATTTCTTGCTTTTTAGAACCATAAAAATCTTTTTCCACTTCTGTAACTTCTGCAACCTCTACAACCTCGTGAAACTCCCACTTCAATTTGACCTTTGTAATAGCTCTACCTTCTTTTATTCTTTCAAGTTCTATCTTTTTGATTTTAGTCACTTCAAATTCTTTTTTAACTCTTTCCATGATTTTTACTTCTACATCTGACCAACTATAATTATCTGGAATAGCTAGTTTCAACCTAAATTCACTAGCTGGAAACTCTTTACTGCCAAAGGATTTATACATCATAACTATTTGATATATGCTTTTTGAATACTTACCTTTTAAACTTGTAAATTCCAATATTTCGTGTCTTGTGAATTTCTCTGTTAAGTTAAAGAAAAGGGGTATAAATTCTTTTTTTAATTCAAACTCTACAAATGTACCATCGTTTGAAAAGTCTAATGCTTCAAACAAATGTCTTCCTTTTGTAAAATTATCTTTTTTAAAATATACCTTTGAGTCAAATATCTTTTCCAAGGACTCTTTTAATCTTTCGGTTGATCTATTTCCTTGGATTATTTTTTTAATAGCAGTCAATGGAAGTTGCAATATTAAATTTTCATCAACTGATACATGCTTATGATCTGGAACTAATTTTCTCCCAATATATGCCATTGTTAAAACCAAATCAAATTCTTTTGCTGAGTAATCGTTAATACTTTCTGCAAATTCATTACTATACTCAACCAAAGAATTTTTATCGACTTTGATTAAATTTGTAGCCATTATTTTTACCCCTCCTTTGCATTTGCATTTGATTTAATGTTATAATATTTTCTATTAAAAAGCTACTACTTTTTTATTTTTTTTCGCAGTATTAAACTTGTTACAAAGTGTCGTACTATTGTTGAGAATCATCTAAAATCAATAACTTTAAAGACTTGTTACAAAATGTCGTACTATTTAAGATTTGTTACATTACGTCGTACTATTTGTTACAAAGTGTCGTAGTGTTTGTTACAAAGTGTCGTAGTGTTTGTTACATTACGTCGTAGTATTTCCTTTTGAGCCTAGAAAAATTAAGGAGTTTCGAGCCCTGTAAATATTATAAAGAGTATAAAGATATAAAATATATAAAAGGATTATTTTTTCACTATATTTTTTTAATAATGTGACAAAATGGTACCCTATCTATTAATATACAATCACCAATATTGCTAAGATTAAAAATAACTTTGACAAAATGGTACCTTATAAAAAAGCTCTACGTAAGTTTTTAAAAAAAATTTGAAAGTTCTAAGTAATTGTTTTATTATATTAGTACTTGGAACCGCTTTTTTTAATTCAATTGATTCACTACTACTACTTTGATTTTTAAACCTCAGTAAGATTATATTTTTATCAATCATTAGGAGGTTAAAAAGTAGAGTAAAATTTTTTAACCGTTTAAGAATAAAGCTTCTGCCTGTTAATATGCTCTGGCAGAGGCTTTATTTTTATTTTATTGGTTGACTTTTCTCTTAAAAATCATAACAATGGTTGAGGAAGCACAAGGAAACAAAGACACTTTGCCCCTATAACTACAGATAAAAAAATATCTATAGCTAAAAGAGGTAAGTTAAAAACTATCACAACAATGTATATCGTCGCACTAAGGTTTCTAACACTTACTATCTGCCTTATAAAGTCCGTACTTATCCGCCCATACGTTTAACCCGGTAGCCTACTTCTACTTTAAGGGTACAGATAGCAACCCAACGAATAACCACCCAAGCCGTTTGAAGTCGCTTTCACTTTGCAACAATTCATATAAACCACAGGGAAAGAAAAAATATAAGTCCTAGCCTTGCTATCTTTTCAATTTATGCTTTAACCGATTAGTGCCTATCGGCTCTATACCTTGATATACAAAACAGTTTAAAATCAATTTTGCAAGGTTATAGAAATTTCTTGAAAATATTATGTAGGATTTAAAAGTACCTAACCACATTGGTTATGTCTGGTTAAATACTTAATAAGCCCCCTAGCAGTGCTAGAGGGTATATAAAATATTTAACTTACTTTTTTGCTACTTCTAGTAATATTAGAGGGCTTTTTTATAAGTAATATCAATTTTATATTTATCATTCTTTACAATGTTAGTACCAGCAGTAATTGCTCCAGTTTCTTTATAGAATTTCATTATAGCAACCTTGTTAGGCTCTGTTTTTACTCTTTTAAATTCCTTTGGTATCTCCTCTAAGCTTAAAATCTCTACACTCTCACGCCCTGTATTAATGAGTTTTATTTTGTATAGATCGTTTTCAAGTTCTTTGACGTTCTCCTGTAACATTATTTCTATCAAACTTTTTTCTTGTTCCACTTCCAGCTTTTTTATTTTCTCAATCTCACCTTTTAAAAGCGAGATTTTTTTATAGAGGTCTTGTTCTTTTAATTGCTCCTCTAATCTTTTTAACTCTAATTCTTTATCTAAAAGATTACTTCTAACTTCTATTAGTTGATTGTTCATACTCTACCCCCTTACATAGCTTTTTTATTTTTCAAATAATCTTGTAATTTATAAAATTGTTCAGCAGTTGCAGTATCTAAGGAACTAACACCACAATTTTTTAAAGCTTGTTCGACTTCCTCAGGAGTACCAAGTTTATAAATTCTTTTTATTGCTATTGTTCTTTGTTCTTTTGTTATCAATGTTTCTACCTTAGAATTAATTGGTTCTTTAATACCTGTTAAGTCCTCACCTACATAAAGGCTTAACCCTATACCAAACAACGCTATATTTTTAACTAAACAACGCATTATGCTATCTGTTACATCTCTACTATCTGGAACTTTTACGGCATTCTTTTTATTGTCCATTACAGGAAGAAACATTTTTTTAGTTTCTCCGAACATTGTTACAGATGTTTTCACGATGTGGCAATCTCCTTTAGAAAACAGAGGGAATCCGTCGCCGTCTTCCAATACTTCGAACGTCATTTGTGGGTCTTGCTCCATAGCTAATTTATAGGCATTAGCCCACGAGATGTAGCTCAACCCTTTGTAATCCTTTTCCACTTTACCTGTTAAATCTAGCATATACATGCTAGAAAATAATTCTTTTTTCATCTTTCTACCTCCAGTTTTTAGTTTTTATATTAGCTCTCGAAAGGTCAAGAGCTATTATCAAAACTAAAAATATCTTTTATGGACTATTGGGTCATCAAAGAAAATATCATCACAGTAACTTTTCTTTTTACTACTCTTTGAGAATGTGAAGTAATCAAAAACGCAAAGTTTCCATTTTATTTTTGTAGTGTGTTTTTCTTTTCTTGGTCTGTTAAATGCTTTCATATCTCTACCTCCATTTTAATTTTTATAGTGAGGCTGGAACTCTCCAGCCCTGCTATCAAAATTAAAAATTATTTAAAACTTTTTCAGCCGATACCCAGTAACTCATTTTTCTATCTTTTAAGCTCTCGACAATGTCGAAATAATATTCTTTTTCCCCTTTGAATCTTCTAGAATTGAAAGTATAACTTTCTATTTTTCCACTATTTGCTAATTTTTCTAACTTTTCCAACGCTAACATTAATTCTTTTTCCATGTTCCGCCTCCTATGTGTCTATAAAATTTAATCTTCAATCCTAATACTCTTTTAAACCATGCCACGCCTACCAACTCCCTATCCCTGCCGAGTGTCTATCTTTTTTGTACATTTCTTTCATATCTTCCCAGTATCTGACATTATCATCAATGTCAGATTGTAAATTTTCGAGAGCTCTCGAAATTGTGTTATCAAGAGTTTTATCCTTGTAACTCTCAACAGGCGTATTAATTTCAATTTCACCATTTTTGGTGATCTCGATTGATATAAAATCATCATCAAAGTTGTTTTCTTTTAGAGTTTCAATCATTTCTCTAAAAGCTTCTAGTCTACTATCTAGCATCCTAACCCCTCCTTTAACTCTCTATCCAATGCCTCAAGGTCGTGTATAGCTTCTAAAAGAATATCTTCTAGGCTATCCCCTGTATATTCCCAGTCAGAAAAGTTGATACAGACGTCGCCGTCTTCATAGGCGTATACATTAACTTTTTCAGCTACTCCGCAATTGCTTGCAAGAGTAAGAGTTTTTTTTAATAAATCATCTATTTTCATATAGATTCCCCCTTTTAATTTTTTGTGGAAGCTCTCGACCACTCAAGAGCAACCATAAAAAATTAATTAAAATCTGTGATTTCTAAAATTGTGAATATTTTTTCGATATCTTGAACATATTTTGTCACTAAAACATTTTCAAATTTTCCAACGGTTTTATGAATTATCATTTTATACTCTTTTTTATCTGAATAAATACTGTAGTATCTAAAAATAATTGCCCCGTATTCTTCGTTAATTTTTAATGCACAACTAGGTTTTTTTAAAAGTTGTTCCATGATTTCGTTTTTATTAATTGTCATTTTTAATCTAGTTTTTAACCGAGATATTTTTCTAAAAAAAATTGTTTTTTAATCTTGGTTGTTTCCTGTTGTTGTCTTGGTTATATCGTATTTAACCGAGAATGTCAAGAAAAATTTTTGTTTTAAACGAGAAAAAATTCTTTTATTTAATTTTAAATGATGATAAAATGAGATATAACAACGGTTAAAGAAATTAAAAAAAGAGGTGAAAAAAATGAGAATGGCAAAAATATTAAAAGAATTTACAGAAAGAGAAAATGTTAAACCTTCCAACATGGCTAACGATCTTGGATTGGCTAGTAGCTCGATGAGTGATTTAATGAACGGAAAGATTTTAGGTAAAGAAGTTACTGTAAAATCTATAATTAAGTATTTAAAACTTTCTAAAGATGAAGAATTGGAAGTGTGGAAGGCGTGGAGCTTAGACAGAGCAGAACCAAAGGCGGCGGCATACTTCGAAAAGTTGGACAAAGAAAATAAAAAATTAAAAAAAATATTATCAGCTATAAAAGAACTGTAAAGAGAGGGAAAAGATGAAAAAAGTTTTTAGTTTTATAGGAATATTGTTAATAGGTGCTTTAATTCGTGGGATGACTTCTTATTATATCGAAAAAGGGAAAGAAGAAAAAGCTTGGAGAGAGCAACAACAAATAATACAAGTTAAGAATGAGCTTGATCGAATTTCTAAAAATGCAGGTAGAAACTTAGGTATTGATATAACACGATATATAACAGAACAAAAACCAGGTATTAAATATAATAAAGACGCTGTAAAACAAAAAATAAAATACACTGATGAAAAAATGCAAGAAATGAAATTCGAAACTTTAAAAAAATTACAAGAAGTAAAAGAAAAAAATAAATCAAATATAGAAATAGAGCCTGAAAAATTATTGAACCAACTAACTCAAGTTTTGGAAATTTCAAAGCCAGTTTTTTATTTTCAAATTTACATCATTGAAGCAAATAAAAACTTAAATACTAAATATCTTGATAAAGCTAAAGAAATTTTAATAAATAGCGAACTTGGATTAAATAAAGAGCTTGTAAAAAAATATATAGATCTTTATAAAAAAGCAATAAAAGAATATAAAAAAAATAATAGAATATCTGAAAAAACTTTAAAACAACTTGAAAAAATAGAGGTTGATTTTAATAAAGAATTAGAAGAAAAATCGAGCGAAAAAAATCTAATTGAAATATTAAAAAATAAAAACAAATAATTTATAAACCCTTGATTTTTCAAGGGTTTATAATACACGAAAAAAATATTTTAAAAAAAGTGTTAACAAAATATCGTGACGGGTATATACTTAAGACAACAAAGAAACACGGAACGGGAAACAGTACAAGCGAGGGAAACAATTTATATAATACCAGTTGTGGTGGACAACTGCAAACCACCAAATAAAAACTAGGAGGATTTGAAAATGGCAAAAAAAGAAAGAGTTGTAGGTTATGTTATAAGTGAAGATAATAAATTTGTAGATTGGATGTATCCAGGTAGTTCTATTTATTACCTAGCTAAAAAAGTAGAAATTTATGACGATATGGGAGGTGAAACAATAAAATACAAGTATGAACCTTTAGCGGACAAATATGCTTACAAAGACCATAAAGTCGAAGAATTTAGAGGTTTAAAAGTCATAGACATTAAAGAGGATAGTTTAAATGTCTACTAAAAAAGAAACAAGTAAAATAAATAAAGTCTTGTTTAATATATCAGGAAAGGGAGACACTACCACAAAGGTGTCTATCCCTTTTCAATGGTTGCAAGATCTAGGAATAACCGCAGAGGATAGAGATGTCAAACTCACTAAAAAAGGAAAAAAAATAATATTGGAGAAAGCAGAAGATATGGAAACTATAAAATAATATTTTTATAGCACTTTCAACTTGTAGAGGATAAAAAAATTTTTTATCCTCTTTTTTTATTGTCTAATTCTAATAAATGTTATTAATGTTTAGAGAGGTAAAAAAATAAAAGTTGAAATAAAATAAAAAAAATGGTATTAATGAATTAACTAGTTTTAAAACGTAAAACACGTTATAAAACTAGCACAATAATGGTTGGAAGTGATGAAATGAAGGATATTAATGTAAAAAAAGCAAATAAAAAACTTTATTTA
>OGIA01002078.1_pt1 | contig 10090 bp, 9 predicted proteins | sample 1571671 | NCBI WGS metagenome assembly OGIA01 (sample SAMEA2582027, study PRJEB24529) | metagenome | biome: Human gut stool | place: China | collected 2011
CTGGGCGTCCTGCAACAGCTCCGCGTTGGTGGCGGCGATGATGCGGGTATCGAAAGGCACGTCCTCGTCGCTGCCCAGCGGGCGGATCATGCGGGTGGAGAGCGCCCGCAGCAGGGCCTGCTGGACCTTGGGGGCCGCGTTGCCGATCTCGTCCAGCATCAGGGTGCCGCCCTCGGCCGTGAGGAAGGCGCCCTTGCGGGGCTGGCGCGCCTCGGTGAAGGCGCCCTTGACGTGGCCGAACAGGGTATCCATGAGCAGGTTCTCGTCCAGGGCACCGCAGTTGATGGTGATGAAGGGGCCGTTGGCCCGGGGGCTGGCCTGGTGGATGGCCGCCGAGACAAGCTCCTTGCCGGTGCCCGTCTCGCCGATGACGAGGACGTCGGCCATGGTGGGCGCGGCCTTGAGGATGTTGGCGCGCAGGTCCTGCATGGCGGCGGAGGTGCCCACAAGGCCGTTTTCGGGGATGTCGTCCAGCTCCGGCATGTTCTCGGCTGGTTCGCGGGCCCAGCGGGCGTCCTGCATGAGCTGCTGGTTGAGCTGTTCCTCCTCGCTGCGGCGCAGGCGGTGGAGCAGGGCGTTGATGGCATCCTTGAGCTGTTCGAGCTCCCGGGGCATGGGCGGCAGCACCAGCGGGTTGGAGCTGTGGCTGTCGATGCGCATGTTCACTTCATTGGACAGGCGGCGCAGGCGCTTGGTGGTGCCGCGTGCCAGCCAGGCCAGGCCCAGGCCCAGCAGGCAGATGCCGGCCAGCAGGCAGATGCTGTAGATGCCGATGATCTGGATGCCGGTGCGGGTGGCGGTGAAGCTGGTGTCCAGCACGGCCAGGCCGCCCATGATGGTACGCGGGCTGTCGGGATTGGCGGCAAAGGTGACGGGCGCGAAGCTGACGCCTTCCACGGCGCTGTTCTCCTGCCCCCAGGCATCGCTGTTGTCCAGGAAGATCTGGCCGGAGTGCCCGGCCTGGACGTTGGAGACCATGGACCAGTAATTGACGTGGTTGGGGCCTGGCCGGAAGGCGGTGCTGAAACCGGCGCGGCCGAACTCGCCCTGGAAGCCGGCGCGCAGCGAGTCGCTGTTGAGGCGGCCGCTGGCCTCGTCCGCCTCCAAGTTCTCGGACTGGAAGAGCATCCAGCCTTGGTTGTCGAAGAAGATGCTGCGGATGCGGGTCTCGTCGCCTTCGGTGCGCAGCGGCGCGGCCGAGGAAGAGAACATGCTGATGGCGTCGCGCAGGACGGTCAGGTCCAGAGAAAGAATGAGCATGCCCTGGAAGACGCCCTGGCTGTCGTAGATGGGCGTGGAGAAGCGGATGACGTAAAGGGGGATGCTTTGCACGGAATCATTGAGCGGGACCATGGAATAGACCACTTCCAGGGGCTGGCTGACCTGCACATGGCCGGGCCGCTGGGCCGCGCTCAGGCTGGTGAAGGGGTTGCCCACGGTGGCGGAGGCGATATCGGGAGGGATGGAGATGATCTCGCCGCCGTAGCTGAGCAGCAGATAGCGCTGGGATGGATCCGTGCCCATGAAGGCCACCTCGCGGTAGCGCAGGCCTTCGGCACGCACGCGGAACTGGAGGCGGCGCACCATATCTTTGGGATCCATGGAGCCGGCGGCCAGGATGAGGAGCTGGTTTCGGGTCTCTGTGAGAATTTGCTCAAGCGAAAGGCTCATGGCCTGAGCCTGCAACTGGGCATTGCGGGCTATTGCGCGATTGACCAGGGCTTCGATACTGCGTCCCGTTGCGAGGAAAACAAGTAATAAAACCAGCGTCAATAGCGGTAAACCGAGCAAAAGCACCCGGCTTGTCATGCTGCGGTTGACGAAGAACCGGGTGGTTTCCAGCGAATTTCCCAGGACGGGTCTGGTCCAGATGCGCATACATCCTCCCGATAACGCAAAAAGCGTGCAACTTTCCTGAAAATCTATCCGCAATGCGCAGTTTGCGCAAGAGAAAAAACGCTTGGCAGTGTTGCTAATCAAGGATTTCCGGGTTTTTTAGCGAAATTGGCACGGGTGTTGCTTAAAACGAGAATGTGAATTTTGGGACGAATGGTCCTGCCGTGGGACGCAGGATCTGGATGTAACAACCCCAAGACCCGGAGGAGAACATGAAAATGATGCGCAAGCTCTGGACAGCTATTGCGGGCAGCTTCGTCATGCTGCTGGTCATGATGCCTTCCCTGGCCCTGGCAGCCAAGAAGGCAGCGGCAAACGTGGTCATCGTGGCCGATACCCGCCGCCTGGACGGTATCATGCTGTGGTGGGCGCAGATGTACAATGACAGTCATCTGTACTTCACCATCCTGACCATCATCATCATCCCGACGGTCGGCTGCATCTTCGGCTTCCTGGCCGACGTTGTGATGTCGCACATCGGTATCGACCTCAAGCACCGCGAGCTGGCTGAACACTAGGCCGGAAGGGAGGAAAACATGGATTGGTTGTATGTTTTGATGCCCATCTCCGGCGTGACGATTTTCTGGCCCGGTCTGATCATTCTGGGTCTCGGCGTCGGCATTATCGGTGGTTTCTTTGGTATGGGCGGTGCCTGGATGGTTACCCCCGGTCTGAACATCCTCGGCTTCCCCATGGCCTTCGCCGTGGGCACGGACGTTGCCCACATGGCCGGCAAATCCCTGATCTCGACCCTGCGGCACGGCAAGTTCGGTAACGTTGACTACAAGCTCGGCCTGACCATGCTGGCCGGTACCATCATCGGTGTGGAACTGGGCGCCCAGATGCTGATGTGGCTGGAACGCCTGGGCTCCGTCGACAAGGTCGTGCGCTGGCTGTACGTCGTGCTGCTGATCTGCATGGCCTGGATGGTCTTCCATGACGTGTCCCTGCGCAAGAAGAAGGAACGCGAAGCCGCTGCCCGCGGTGAAGAGCTCTCCGCTACCGCCACCGGTATCGACTGGGCCTCCAAGCTGCACGCCATCCGCATTCCCCCCATGGTGCACTTCCACGGCGCCGGTATCTACTGCTCCGCCTGGCTGCCCATCGTGGTCTCCCTGTTCACTGGCTGGCTGGCCGGTATCCTCGGCATCGGCGGCGGTCTGATCCGCATGCCCGCCCTGGTGTACCTGGTTGGTTGCCCCACCCACGTGGCCGTGGGTACGGACCTCTTCGAAGTGGCCATCTCCGGCCTGTACGGCGCCGCTTCCTTCACCTTCAAGGGTCGTACTGAACTCGTAACCCTTGATGTACTCGTGGCCGCCCTCATCATGCTGGTCGGCGCCGCCATCGGTGCCCAGGTCGGCGCTGTCGCCACCAAGTACATCAAGGGTTACGGCATCCGTATCGCCTTCGGCTGCGCCGTGCTCGGCTGCCTCGCTTCCGTGGTCCTGAAGCTCATCCAGCCCTACTTCCCCGCCTATGCCGGCTTCATCAACGGCATCGCCACCGTGGTGGTCCTGGGCTTCGTGAGCGCCATCTCCCTCTACATCACCGTCCGTATGGTTCAGGGCGCCAAGGCTGAACTGGCCGCCAAGAAGCGCCAGGCGTAAGGAGGCAGCACATGAGAATGCGTAACGTAATCCTGACTCTGGTACTGGCTCTCAGCCTCGGTCTGACCGCGTGCGAATTTGGCCAGGTGGAACAGGGCCGCTGTGTGGCCTTCAATCCCGAAACCAAAACCCTTCTGGTGGTGCTGGACGTCAACCATGACCAGCTCAACCCCCACTACTCCGGCGGCATCCATGAGTATACCCTGCCTGCCGATCCGTCTGAAATCGGTCCCCTGCCCGTTCCCGGCGGCCGCGTGATGTTCGACCTGGAAAAGTCCACCGTCACCATCTTCAACCCCGAGACCAAGGCTCTGGAAGTCCTGAACGTGAACTTCACCGATGTCGAGAAGGGCATCAAGCGCACCCATCCCAAGGTGCACGGCAAGACCTTCCCCATCATCGACAAGGACAAGATGTCTGTGACCGAATACTCGGCCCGCCTGCAGGCCCTGGTGACCTTCACCATCCCCGCCGACAAGATCGACCTGCCCCCGGCCACCTGGGAAGCTGGTGACGAAGTCCGCATGTACTACAAGGAAAATGCCAAGCATCAGGCCCTGCGGTTCATGAACATCACCCGCACCAACATCTTCAAGAAGTAAACAACAGCAGCATCCACAACCCGGGGGGCGGCCCTCCGCCCCCCACCCCCTCCTGCTAGACGAGACTGCCGTGAAAAGCCTTTCCCGGCAGTCTTTTGATAACAGACCTTCTTCCCGCCAAGGAGCCCGTCATGACCAGCAGCTACAAGCGTTCCCTGTATTCCAGCATCGTCCGCATTGTTGCCAATGTGGTGATGATAGGCGCTGTCTTCCTGGGCATGTACATGGCCTCCCGTTCGCCCATGTCCTCCATGAGCACGTTCTGCCTCTGGTTCTTTGGCATCTCCATTCCTGTCTGGATGGGGGCGTTCGCCCTGATCCGCAAGATCCGCCAGGTCTATGTCGATGAAGGCGCCACCTACATCGAACTGCCCCGGCAGGGCGCCAGTCTGGTCTACTGGCGGGTCCTGGAACAGCCCCAGCACCACTTGGGGATCGTTCGCTGACATTCGCCTCCGGAAAAGCCCGCTGCCCTCCGTCCCCGCCGCTTTGGGCCGGGGCCCGAAGCGGAGGCGGCGGGCTTGCCGGAAGGCCGCTCTTCCTCTAGACTGCCCGTATGAGCGATTCCTCCAATTCCTTCTGGCAGGCACTGCCAGCCCTCAAAGAACGCCAGCGCCGCACAGGTCTGCTGGCCGCTCTTGTGCTGGGGCTGGCTGTCCTCGTTCTTGTGGACGGTCTGCAGGCCCTCATGCGTGCCGGGTCCTACCATCTGGACATCGTTGCCGGGCAGGGGACCATGCTTTCCGGCCCCATCGGCATCGACAAGCCGCGCGACAGCGACCTGCTGGTCTCCGTGACCCCGGAAGGCGCGCCGCTGAGCTTCCGTCTGGACGGCTTTTTTGCCAGCTACTGGTTCGGCAACGGCATGTGGCGCGGCGAGATCGTGGCGGAGCAGGGGGCCACTCCCGGCACCTATGCCCTGAGCGTCCGGGTGCGCGGCACACCGGCCAGCGCCACGCAGCGCTATGAGGTCACCGTCTGGAGCGACGCCGCCAGCCTGCGTCAGGGGGCCTACTCCCTGACCGTGTCCCTGCTGGGCTTCAATCCCTTCTGGCTGTCCGGCATCCTGGCCTGTATCGGCGTCGTGCCGGGCCTGCTCTCCTTCCTGTCCGGGCGGCGCATCGTCAGGCTGCTCTGGTACGCCGGGTTCAGCGAAGTGTTCCGCACGGAGGCCCGGAAGGACGGCAGCCTGATGCTCTGGTGCTCGGGCTCCAAGAAGGAAGGCCCCGCCGAAGGGGCCCTGTGCGAGGTGGTGGATGCCGGTGGGCAACTGCTGGGCCGGGCCAGGCTGGAGAAAAAGGCCGCCACCTGCATGGAATTGCGGATGGCTGCCGGGGAACTGCCCGATGGCGAAATCCCGGAAAGCTGCTACGTGCGTCTGTCCGCACCGCGCAACTGAGTCCTTTTGCCAAAAGATCGCATGGAGGGCTTCCCGGCAGGGAGGCCCTTTTTCATCGTCTGTGGGCTCCGGCCGCGCGCCGGGCTTTTCGGCATGTCCCGTCCCGGAAGGGAAGGGAGTCGGTGTCCGGCTGTCTCCCGGAAGAGGGGCCGCCGGGGCGGGAACAGCGTCATGCCCGCAACGCGCCCCGTTCCGCCGTCCCCCGCCTGTCCTGCTTGCCGCCGGGGCGGCCATGGGCTACACTTGCAAAGCGCCGTGGCTCTGCCATGGCAGCTGTCATAACAAGGATGTAACTGCAAGATGTCTGAACTGTGTCCCTGCGGCAGTGGCCGCCCTCTGGACGAATGTTGTGGTCCCTACCTGGAAGGCAAGGCCTGGCCCGATGATGCCGACACCATGGTGCGCTCGCGCTTCAGCGCCTATTGCCTCGGCAAATTCGATTATCTGGTGGAGACCACCCATCCCGCCTATCGCGAAGATCTGACCGCCCAGATGCTGGAAGAGCAGACCCGTGACGTCCACTGGCTGCGTCTGGACATGGGCCCCTGTGAAAAGGACCAGCCCGAAGGCGAGAACGGCGAGCTCTTCGATACGGCCGAATTTTATGCCTACTACGAACTGGAAGGTTCCGTGCGCCAGATCGGCGAACGCAGCTTTTTCCAGCGCAAGGACGGCAAGCTGTACTATGTGGACGGCGTGGCCCGTCGCCCCAAGGCTTACCGTCGTCCCGAGCCCAAGGTGGGCCGTAACGATCCCTGTCCCTGCGGCAGCGGCAAAAAGTACAAGAAGTGCTGCGGCCGGGAATCGGCCTAGGCGGGGGGATCCATGGCCAATCCTGGCCCTGTTGCCGCCATCCGGCAATTTTGTCTTGAATGTCAGGGCAATTCCTCCCGTTCCGTGCGTCAGTGCGCGGATGAGGACTGCCCCCTGTGGGGCTGGCGCATGGCCGCCATCGAGGCGGACAGCCGTCCGGAATGGCATGGCCCGGATGCGCCGCGCCGTGCCCTGCGCGTCATCCGCGGGCAGTGCATGATGTGCGCCGGCAGCCGTGCCGACGTGCGCCAGTGTGCCGCCCGTGAGGACTGCGTGCTGTGGCGCTACCGTTTCGGCGTGCGACCGCAGACCTACAAAGAGGTGCGGCGGCGCTTTTTTGCCCCCAAGCCCCTGAAACTGTTTTGATCTCACGGAGCGGCATCATCGTGGTGCCGCTCCGGGCCTCTTTCCGGCCCTGCCGGTCCTTTTGGCTTCCCTTGCGGAAGACGCCTCATCCAGGGGGAGGACACCATGATGCATACGCTTGAATGGTCCCGCGCCTATACCGGTCGTCTGCAGCGGGACGCTGCCGCCGTTTTCGCCGCGCGTGCGCCGGAGCTGTCGCGCCGTCTGGAGACGGAATGCGCGCAAGGCTCGCTGCCTTTCCTGACCATGCCGTACCGGGAACGCCTGGAGCGGGAACTGCCGCCCCTGCTGCCCCGGGTCCGTGCGCGGCGCCATATGCTGGTGCTGGGCATCGGCGGCTCCGCACTGGGGGCCCGCGCCCTGCAGCGCGCCTTTGCGCCCGGGCAGGACGGTCCCTGCCATGACGGCCCCTGCCTCTGGATCGCGGACAACGTCTGCGCCGCCACCTTCGAGAGCTGGCTGGCCAAGCTGCCGCCCCACGAGACCACGGTGGTCTGCATCAGCAAGTCCGGCGGCACCATCGAGACCCTTGCCCAGTACTTCCTTTGCCGGGACTGGCTGCGCAAGGCCCTGGGCGAGCGCTGGCACGAGCACATGATCGTGGTCACGGACCTGCACCAGGGTTTCCTGCGCGAGGAGGCCTCCCGCTACGCTCTGGATTCGCTGGAAGTGCCGGACAATCTGGGCGGCCGCTATTCGGCCCTTTCGGCCGTGGGCCTGCTGCCCGCCGCCTTTTTGGGCATCGACTGGCAGGCCCTGCTGGACGGGGCGGCCGCTGTGGCCCGCCCACTGGCCCAGGATCCGTCCTGCCTTGCCGGGCATCCCGCCTTCCATCTGGCCTGCTGGGCCAACGCCCTGGAGAGCCACGGCTACAGCCAGCTGGTGTTTTTCTGCTATGTGCCGCAATGGGCCACCTATGGCCCCTGGTTCGCCCAGCTCTGGGCCGAGAGCCTGGGCAAGGACGGCAAGGGCATCATGCCCGTGCCCGCCACCGGGGTCACGGACCAGCATTCCGTCAACCAGATGTTCCTGGACGGGCAGCGTGACAAGGGCTGCATCTTCGTGACCGCCAGGGGACTGGAGCAGGGGCGGCATTTCGGCCGGGACCTGCCTGACCACTGGAGCTGGCTGCGCGGCAAGCCCTTCGGGGCCCTGCTGGAAGCCGAAGGCCTGGGCACGCGCATGGCCCTGTGCAAGAGCGGCGTGCCCCTGCTGCACATGGAGATGGGCGAATGCACGCCCCGCGCCGCGGGCAGCATGATGCTGCTGCTGGAAGCGGCCACGGTCTTCACCGGCTGGCTCATGGACATCAATCCGCTGGACCAGCCCGCGGTGGAACTGGGCAAGCGGCTGGCCAACACCCGTCTGGGGGCGTCCGGTTATCCCCGGGAGGCTGCCGACCTGGCCGAATTTCTGGCTGTGGCGCAGGAGCCCGAGAGCTTCTAGGGAGCCCGTTTTTCCCTGCCGCGCCTCCGGCCTGCCCTGTTGCGGGCCGTGGGCGGCAGACTGGAGCATCGCATGTTCAAAGGTGGTACCGCCGCAGCGGGAGCGACGGCAGAGCAGGATCTGCCGCTGAGCTATGCCCGCACGCTGTCCTGGCTCTCGTTGCTGGTCATCATGGCCACCAGTCTGGTGCTGTCGTTCTTCATCGCTAATTCGGCGCGCGAGGCCCTGCTGACACGGCAGGAGAACTTCTCCCGCCTGCTGGCCGAGAACCTCAACCACCAGATCTACCGGCGTTTCGCCCTGCCCACGCTGCTGGCCCACGGGCGCATCGCCCTGCGCCAGCCCAGCCAGTACGACAGGCTGGATCAGGTGGTGCAGTCCGTGGTCCACGGGCTGCCCATGGAACGCCTGCGCATCTATGACTTCACGCGGGTGGTGGCCTATTCCACCAGCAAGGAAGAGCTGGGCCGCATGGGCGTGGGCCCGGAAAGCCTGGACAGCACCCTGCGCGGCGGCGTGCCCAAGCCGGAGCTGATCTCCAATATCCCGGACTGGCGGGCCATCTTCCACCTGCCCCTGCCGTCGGGGACCTTCGTCCTGCGGACCCTCTATCCCCTGCGCGGGGAACCCCTCCAGCCGGGGGCGGAGCCGCCCATCATGGGGGCGCTGGAGCTGACGCAGGACATCACCAGCGATTACGAGCAGATCTTGCTTTTCCAGGGCGTGGTGGTGGTGACCTGCCTGCTGTCGTCGGTCATCATGTTCGCCTTGCTCCTGATGCTCATCCAGCGGGCGGAACGCGTCCTGGCCGACCGCATGGCCAAGAACCGCCAGCTGGAGAACGAGCTGCACAGCAACGAGAAGCTGGTCAGCATGGGCCGCGTCATCGCCAGCATCGCCCACGAGATACGCAACCCGCTGGGCATCATCCGCTCCAGCGCGGAGCTGCTGCAACGCCGTATGGGCAAGGCCGATGCCGGGACCTCGCGCATCCTGCAGGCCATCTATGACGAGTCCGTCCGTCTGTCGCAGACGGTCAACGATTTTCTGGACTATGCCCGTCCCCGCCAGCCGCGGCAGGATCTGGTGGATCTGGATCTTGTGCTGAGCCAGGTGCTGGCCTTCCTGGAAGGTGAGCTGGGCCGTGTGGGCGTGGCCATCGAGCGGGCCACCTCGCCCGGTCTGTGGGTGCGCGGTGACAAGGACCTGCTCTACCGGGCTATCTACAACATCCTGGTCAACGGCCAGCAGGCCATGGACGGGCCGGGCATCATCCGCATCAGCAGCCGCCGGAGCGACGACGGGCGCGTGGTGCTGGAGGCCCTGGACTCGGGACCGGGTTTCGATCCGGCCCTGCTGGACAGCGTGCTGGATCCCTTCTTCACCACCAAGGACGGCGGTACGGGCCTGGGCCTGCCCATCGTCAGTTCCATCATCAACAGCCATGGCGGCGAGATCCGGCTGGCCAACGGCCCCGAAGGCGGGGCCCTGGTGCGCATCCTGCTGCCTGCGGCGGAGCCGGAAAAGCCTGAAGAGCCTGAGATCCCCGCTGCTGCCGCGGAAGCCCAGTCCGCCCCCGCGGAAAGCGGGGAAGCCGCCGCCCGGCCCGCCGACGACAGGGAAAACGGGACGCCGGAGCCCGGCAAAGAGAGCTAGACGTGCCCGCACGCCAGGCCGCCTCCCGCCTGCGGGCAGCCTGGGCAGGAAAATGTCGCAGGCTGGCCGCAGCGTCCTTCATCGGCGGAGCTGCTGGCAGAAAATCAGTTTTTTGCGGGCAATACGGTCCTGGGCCTGATCGGAGCCGCCTCACGCCTGTACCGGGAGAAACACCATGAGTGACAAATCGCATATTCTGGTCATCGACGACGAAAAAAACTACCTGCTGGTGTTGCAGACCCTGCTGGAGGATGAGGGCTACACCGTCACCGCCATCAGCGACCCCGAGAAGGCCCTGGCCT
>OGIA01002092.1_pt1 | contig 10015 bp, 6 predicted proteins | sample 1571671 | NCBI WGS metagenome assembly OGIA01 (sample SAMEA2582027, study PRJEB24529) | metagenome | biome: Human gut stool | place: China | collected 2011
TATGGAGGCTCTGGTAGCCGTTGGGCTTGGGGGTGGAGATATAGTCCTTGAAGCGGTTGGGCAGCGGGTGGTACATATCGTGGATGAGGCCCAGGGTGCTGTAGCACTCAGCCAGGGTGTCCAGGATGATGCGCACCGCGTAGATGTCGTAAATTTCATCGAAGGACTTGTTCTGCATGATGGTCTTGCGGTAGATGCCGTAGATGCTCTTGACTCTCCGCTTGATGGTCGCGCCCTCGATGCCGCTCTCCTCGAGGCGGCTCTTGATGACGCCCGACACGCTGGCCAGAAACTCGTCGCCCGCGCGCTCGCTGAGCATCTTGTTGATCTCCTCGTAGCCCACGGGGTCGAGGTAGTGGAGACTGCGGTCTTCCAGCTCCTCCTTGACGTTCAGGATGCCCAGACGGTTGGCGATGGGAGCGTAGACCTCCATGGTCTCCCGGGCCTTGTCGCGGCGCTTCTGCTCCGGCCATGCGTCGCCGGTGCGCATATTGTGCAGGCGGTCACAGAGCTTGATGATCATGACGCGGACGTCACGGCTCATGGCCAGCAGCATCTTGCGCAGGTTCTCGGCCTGCAGCTCTTCGATATTGGAAAATTGGATCTTGGTCAGCTTGGTGACGCCGTCCACCAGCGCGGCCACCTCTTCGCCGAAAGCGGCGGTCAGGTCGGTCAGCGTGGTGGGGGTGTCCTCCACCACGTCGTGGAGCAGGGCGGCGGCGATGCTCTCGCTGTCCATGCCGAGGTCCAGCACGAGGCGGGCCACAGCCAGCGGGTGGCAGATATAGGGCTCACCGCTGCGGCGGCAGACCCTCTTGTGGGCGTCGTTGGCCAGGTCGTAAGCCTTTTCTATCATGGCCATATTGTAGGCTTTGCCGCTGGCCTTGATGGCCTCCACCAGCTTCTCCCAGGTCACGATCTCGGGCCGCACCTCCGAGGGAAGGGTCCCCTCAGGGGCGTTGGCCGGCAGAGCCGTTGCGGCCACGGTAGCCATCTCCGTCACCGGCACGGGCTGATGGAGATGGGTCTTTGCAGAATAGCTGTCCTCTTTCGCCGCAGCCGATGCTGCGGGCGCGGGGACGACAGGTTTCTTTCCCTCAGGCATCTTTATCGTTCCTCCAGACATTTCAGGATGGGCGCATCGGCAAGGTTCTTCTTGCCGGTGGCAGGCACGAGTTCCCAGAACTTTGCCCCGCCCCGGTCAGCCGCTGTGATGAGGCCGACCTGTTCCAGCGCGGAGATGGCCACCAGCGTCCGGCCGGTGTTCTCCTCGCCGAGTTTTGCAAACAGGGGCTGCAGATCTTCGGCGTGCCAGCGCCGCGCCTGCAGCTCCCGATAAACGGTGATGATATGGCTGCGCTCCGGGGCGATGCTCTCCTTCTGCTCCGGCGTCAGGGGCGTACCCCGGCGCAGCGCCTGCACCAGCGCGGCCTGCTCTGCAGCTGTGTTGCCGAGGCCCGCCGGATGCAGCTCGATGATGCGGCCCGACAGCTGTGCGCCCCGGGGCGAATCGTAGACCGAAAGGCTGATGGCTGCGTCCACGACGTCGCCCGTCGAGTAAGGCACCTGTTCCGGGTGCATCCCGAACCAGACGGCGTAGATGCTGGAATTGCCCTGCCGCAGACGCAGGCGGCAGTGCTTGCCCTCCGAGACGGCGTAGACGCCCTCCACGACAGCCGTTTCCAGCACGAAGACCGGGCTGGGGTTGTCGGCACCGTAGGGTGCCAGCTGGTCGAGGCGGCGGACGCTCTCCACCGTCAGACGGTCGAGGTGGACGGACAGATCGCATTCCAGCGGCGGGGTGCGCAGCACGGGACACTCCCGGGCCGCCCAGTCGTTGAGCCGCTGGCGGAGCGTCTGCAGATCCTCTTCCCGCACCGAGAGGCCCGCTGCCATGGCGTGGCCGCCGAAGCGGAGCAGGATGTCGGCGCAGGAGGCGATGCACTCGTGCAGGTTGAAGCCCTGCACGCTGCGGCCGCTGCCCTTGCCCTCGCCGTGCTCATCTACCGACACCACGATGACCGGGCGTCCGGTCTTTTCCACAAGGCGGGAGGCCACGATGCCGATGACGCCGGGGTGCCAGTCTCTGCCCCAGAGCAGGATGACCCGGTCTTCGAGGCGTTCCGGTTCAGCGTCCAGCAGTTCCTGCGCGGCTTTGACGATCTCCATCTCCGTCTCCTGCCGCTGGATGTTGATGTCGCTCAGCTTATGAGCCAGTTCGACCGCCCGGTCTTCGTCCTCACAGAGCACCAGCTGCAAAGCGGTCACGGCGCTGTCCATCCGGCCCGCCGCATTAAGGCGGGGCGCGATGGCGTAGCTGATGTTCTCTGCCGTCACCGGCTTGCCTGCAAGGCCCACTTCTTCCAAAAGGGCGCAGAAGCCGGGTCTGTCCGTATTTTGCAGCTGGCGCAGACCTGCTTTGACGATGGTGCGGTTCTCCCCTGTCAGGGGCATGACGTCAGCCACGGTGCCAACAGCGGCGAGGTCGCCGCAGTATTCCAGCATCTCTTCCGGCGGGCAGCCATCCAGCGCAGCGCAGAGCTTGAAGGCCACGCCCGCGCCGCACAGGCCCTTGAAGGGGCTGTGGTCGTCGGCACGGCGGGGGTCCACGATGGCCACTGCCTGGGGCAGGGTGTCGTGGGGCAGATGGTGGTCTGTGATGATGAGGTCGATGCCGAGGCTGGCCGCGAATGCGGCTTCCTCTACGGCAGAGATGCCGTTGTCCACCGTGACGATGAGGCGGCAGCCCTTATCGTAAATCGACTGGATGGCGTTCTTCGAGAGGCCGTAGCCGTCGCCCTCCCGGCTGGGCAGCATACACTTGACGGCGGCGCCCATCCCTTTCAGGTGCTGATAGAGCAGGGCCGTGGCGGTCACACCGTCCACGTCGTAGTCGCCGAAGACGACGATCGTCTCCCCTTCGTCGATGGCCCGCAGGATGCGCTCACAGGCTTTGTCCATGTCGGTCAGGAGCATGGGGTCGCTCAGCTCTTCTTCGCCCGCCAGAAGGGTCAGCGCCTCGGCGGGGTCGGTGATGCCCCGGGCAGCGAGGATGCCGGCCAGCAGGCCGGCTTCTTTCTGCTGGGCCGCGAGGACAGAGCGGTACTTTTCCTCGCTCCACTCTTCGTCCATGTTCTGGTATTCCAGCTCTTCGGTGTTCTGCTGGGCGATGGCCGCTGTCAGCTCTTTCAGGGCGGCGCGGTCAACGGTCTTGGTGTTCCAGGCCCGGTAGGTCATCGCAATCCCTCCCCGGCCAGACCATCGTTCGCCAGCATCCCCTGCAGCGCAGCGATCTCGCTGGAAACGTCCAGTGCCACGTCCGACAAAAGCTTATCGTAGAGGTTATCATAAGCCTGATTCAGGGTGTGCAGGATGCCCGCAATATCCCGGCGGATGGCCTCCGCGTTCTCGCCCTGCTGGCTCTGCACGTCGTTGTAGGTATGCAGGAGCTTGAGGGTGGTGGGGATATAGTATTCCGCAAAGCGGCGGGCCTTGGGCAGGCTCTCTGGGTGGGCTTCCAGCCAGGCACAGATGGACTCGGTGGTCTTCTGCATATGCTGCAGCTCCTCCACAGCCCGCTCATCCTCCATGAGTTCCTGCTCCTTCTCGAGCACCTGCGCAAAGCGGCGGGTCGTCTCGAGGTTCAGGGGGACTTCTCCGGCCTGTTCCGGCGCTTTTTCCGGTTCAGGCTGGGGCTGATTTTCCTGTGCAGCGCGGTAGTCCTCTGCCGTCAGGTAGAGCTTGTCGTTTTTCTCGTCCAGCCAGGCACTGAGCCAGCCCTTGTGGATGAATTTCCGCAGCATCTTGAGAGCCTTGGTCTTCTTTTTATGCGTCAGGTCGGCCAGCATGGAGAGGGACAGGCCCTGGTGCCAGTCGAAGCCCTCGGCGGTATCGGCGTAGAGCTCCAGGGTCTTGGCGGCCTTCATACGAGACGCGCCCGCTGCGGTCAGCCAGCCGAACACAGCGGTCACAGCGGCAGAGCACCACCCCGTCACCGCGATAGCACCCAGTGCGAGATCGCCGATGGCACTGAGGAACGTATCCGCGGTTTCGGCGGCGGCTGCTCCCAGCGCCAGCTCATCGCCCACCATCACGCCGCCGGACGTGAACGCCCCCGCCGTGCCGAAGCAGGCGATGGCCGTGATGCCGAAGATGACGGCGAAGGTGATGCCGGTCGCCAGCATGGCGACGCCTGCACCGTGGCATTTTTTGGCGCTGGTGCGGATATTCTCGATAGCCGTCGGTTCCGGCTTCTTCGCAAAGAAATTGCGCGCCCAGTCGGTCATCCCGCTGGCGCTGCTTCTGGCCTCCTCGGCCCGCTTCTGGTACTCCTGTTTTCCGGCCTGAAAGGCCCGGCCTGCCTCCGAGATGCCATAACCGGCGGCGTTCACCGCGGCGCGGCCCACATCCCACACACGGTCGCCGATCTCCTCGCCCCGGCCCTCAAAGCCGTGGCGGAAGGAGTCGGACATGGTGTCGCCCAGCTCGCGGAGCTGGCGTTCCAGCTCCCGCTGCACCTGACGGCCCTCGCTGTCCTTCGCCGTGCGGTTAAAATCGTTTTCACGATCAGTCATTCAACTTCTCACCCTTCTGCCGGGCTGTACCGGCTGATGATGGCGCGGGCCACCCGCAGGCCATCGACGGCGGCACTCATGATGCCGCCCGCATATCCGGCACCCTCGCCGCAGGGATACAATCCTGCCAGCTGGGCGCATTCAAAATTTTCTTCCCGTTTCAGCCGCACCGGGCTACTGGTGCGGGTCTCGAGGCCGGTCAGAATGGCCTCGGGGGCGGTGTAACCCGCAATTTTCCGCTCGTAAGCCCGCAGACCGGCCCGCAGGGTGTCGGCCAGTTCGGTCGGCAGCAGCGCGCCGAGGTCCGCAGCGACGACGCCCCGGTCATAGGTGGGCTGGACGCGGCCAATGTTCAGCCGGCCCCTGCCCTCCAAAAAGCTCTGGATGTTCTCCGCCGGGGCGGCATACTCTCCGCCGGGACGGCCTGCCGCATAGGCCCGGGCTTCCAGCTCCCGCTGGAAGGCGATGGCCTTCCGGGGGTCGTTGCCGAAGTCTTCACCGCCCACGCTGACCACCACGGCCGCGTTGGCATTCCTGCCGCTGCGGGCGTGGTAGCTCATGCCGTTGGTCACGACGCGTCCCTTTTCGCTGGCCGAAGCCACCACCTGGCCGCCCGGACACATACAGAACGTATAAACGCACCGTTTTTCAACGTGCTGCGAAAGCTGATATTCGCCGCGCGGCAGGGCCGGATGGCCCGCCGCCTCGTGGTAGAGGCTCTTTTCGATTTCCGATTGGAGATGCTCTGCCCGGAAGCCGACGCTGAAGGGCTTGCACTCCAGCGCGAGCCCGCTGTCCATCAGCATCCCGAAGGTGTCGCGGGCCGAGTGGCCCACCGCGAACACCAGCGCCTCACAGGGGAACGCACCGTCCGTGGTCTGGATGCCGACGAGCTGGCCATCCCGCCGTTCGAAGCCGGTGAGGGCTGTGTTGAAGTGGACCTCGCCGCCCAGCGACTCGATCTCTTTTCGGATCGAAGTGATGACGCCCCGCAGCAGGTCGGTGCCGACATGGGGCTTCTGCTGCCAGGCGATCTCCTTCGGCGCGCCGTGCTCAAGGAACACTTCGGTCACGAAGCCGCAGAGCTCGTCGCCGATGCGGGTGGTGAGCTTGCCGTCCGAGAAGGTGCCGGCGCCGCCCTCGCCGAACTGGATGTTGGCGTTCTCGTCCAGCTCACCGGTGGTGGAGAAATGCTCCACGGCCTTGACACGCTCGTCCAGCGCCGGGCCGCGTTCCAGCACGATGGGCCGGTAGCCCTGACGGGCCAGCAGCAGCGCCGCAAAAAGGCCCGCCGGGCCGAGGCCGCAGACCACAGGCCGGTGCGTCAGCGGCAGAGTGCCGTTCTGCACCGAGAGATCGGTCTTGCCCCGGACGGTAACGCTGCGGGAAGCACCCGCACAGGCGGCCTCTTCCCGCTCCTCTTTCAGGGTCACGGCCACGGTGTACACCAGCTTGGGCTGGCCGTGGCGGGCGTCCACCGAGAGCCGGGCGATGCCCAGATGGCTCACCTTTCCCCGGGGGATGCGGGCGAGGCGGAGGGCTTTTTCGTAGGCCTGCGGCTCCCCGGCGGAGAGGGGCAGGCGAATATCATGGATCAGGATCATATACTCAGTTACTTTCTATCTTGCACTGCACCACATAGCTGCCCAGCGCAAAAATTTTGTCGTTGGCCGGCACATAGAGGCGGCAGGCGATGTTCTGCTGGCCGATGGCGACATAGAAGTCGTCGGCGTCGATCTCAATGACCACCTGTTCCGGATTCAGTGCTTCCAGCGAACCGGCCGGGCCGCAGAGAGTGACGTTCATCAGCCGCTCCGTCTCCACGGTCAAGGTGTAGGTGGAGGGCAGGTTGATGACCTGCACACAGCTGGCGGGCAGGTTCATGGTCTTGGTTTCCAGACGGGAGCTGTCGAAGCTGACCGTGATGGTGGAGATGTTGTCCAGCAGGTGGATGCCGCTGGGCAGTTCGATGGGCATTTCGTACACCTTATCCAGTGCAAAGGTGGAAAGGTCGATGGTACCCACCGACAGGGTGGACAGACGGTCGATCTGGGACTCCGGGCCGGCCACATTGAGGGTCTTTTTGCTCAGGGAGTAGACCAGCACCGAGGGGTCAAAGTCGCGGGGCGCGTTGATAAAGCTGACTTCCACCGGCAGGGTGGCCAGCTTATACACCTGCAGCGTGACCTCGACGCTGTCCGTTTCCAGAGTAGTATACTCAAATTCCACCTCCCTGCCGCTGCGGGTGTAAAAACGCAGGCTGGTGTCCAGAGTGACGGGGCTGGTCAGCTCGCCGTTGTAGGTCACCTCGGCAGTGCAGGTCTCCACCTTGCTCAGCTCGGTGCTGGGTCCGGAGAGAGTCACCGTCTCCTTCGAGATGTCGGTGCCGTAGAGGATATAGCCGTCTGCTATCTTCAAGTAATTCGTCGTCACCTGGATGGGCAGGGTCTTTTCTTCCACTACATCGAACACCACGTCCACGGTGTTGTCGCCGTCGATGGAGACGGACACACCGGTGAGCAGGGTGCTCTGGCTCCGCACCTGAAGGCGCAGGCTCTTTTCGCCGCTGTCGCGGACGCTGGACCAGTCGGGGTAGACGACAAAGTCGTTGGCCGACAGGCTGCCGATGGTGTAGCCGTCGCCGGAAAGTTTCAGGTTGACCGTTTTTTCCTCTGCATTAACGATGCTCAGGCCCCGGGAAGTGTAGGCAGCCGAATCATAGCTAAAGTCCACCGGAACATTATAGATGGTGGTGGTGGTGCCGGGCTGTACGACGATGGTGACAGCCATCCACGCGATGACTGCACCCAGCAAAGAAAGCAGGAGCCGGATGCGGCGGTCGTTCAGCAGATTGCGCTTGGGGGGTACGGCAGGCTTGCCGTTGTTCTGCTCAGTGCTCATTGCTGCTCATCCTCCTCCTTGTTGTTCACCCAGTTCAGCAGGCGCTTGCCCCGAGCCTTCCAGCCCTCGGCAGCGCTCTTCTCGCTGGCGGTCTCCTTGGGTATCATCTCATCTACCAGCCGGGTGTAAAGGGTCTGACGGTCAAAGTGGCGCATGAGTACACCGTTTTTCGCCATCGAGATGATGCCTGTCTCCTCGCTGACCACGATGGCGATGGCGTCGGAGTTCTCGGCGATGCCGAGGCAGGCGCGGTGGCGGGTACCCATGTCCTTGCCCAGGTCCAGGTTGTTGGAAAGGGGCAGCACACAGCCTGCGGCCTTGATGCGGCCATTCTCGATGATGGCTGCGCCGTCGTGGAGGGGGGTACCCTCGTAGAAGATGGTACCCAGCACCTCGAGGTTGACTGCGCTGTTCACGGGCGTGCCGGTGCGGACGATCTCAGAAAGGTTGGTGTTCCGTTCCAGCACGATGAGCGCGCCGGTCTTGGTCTCCGAAAAGCGCTCTGCCGCGTCGCAGATGGCGATGATGGCGCTGCGCCACGCGCCCTTAAGGCTGGTGTCGTTGTAGCGGTTTTTATTGAAGAAGCGATAGGCCCACTGGTCGGTCTGACCCATCCGCTCCAGCGCACGCCGTATCTCGGGCTGGAACAGCACTACCAGCGTCAGCAGACCGACTTGCAGCAGCGAGTTGAGCAGCCAGGTGACGGTGCGCATATTCAGGATGTTTGCCACCAGATAGACCGCCATGACGATGAGCGCGCCCTTGGCCAGCTGGCCGGCGCGGGTGCGGTTGACGAAGCCCAGCAGCTGGTAGATGAGGAACGCGATGATGAGGATGTCCAGCAGGTCTACCAGCTTGAAGGTCTGGAAGTTTGCTACGATAGAGTTCAGAGTCATGGGTCACATTCTCCCGTTCACACTGCTTCGATGAGGGCGACGGCGTGGGCCGCGATGCCCAGCCCCTCGCCGGTAAAGCCCAGATGCTCCTCGGTGGTGGCTTTGACGCTCACGGCGTCCACCGGCATCCCGAAAGCCTCGGCCAGCTTTGCCCGCATGGCCGGGATGTGGGGGGCCAGCTTCGGGCGCTGGCAGAGGATGGTGGCGTCGATGTTCTCGATGCGCCAGCCGTGCTCGGTCATGATTTCTGCCACACGGCGGGCCAGCATGAGGCTGTCGGCCCCGGCGTACTCTTCCGCCGTATCGGGGAAGTGCTGGCCGATGTCTCCCAGCGCCGCTGCGCCCAGCACGGCGTCCATGACCGCGTGGGCCAGCACGTCGGCGTCCGAGTGGCCCAGCAGGCCCTTTTCATACGGCACTTCCACGCCGCCCAGGATGAGCTTGCGGCCCTCCACCAGACGGTGGACGTCGTAACCATGACCAATGCGCATTTTCTTTCCTCCGTTCCCGGCCCGGGGCAGGTCCTCCCGGGTGGTTATCTTGATGTTTGCGTAGTCGCCCTGTACCAGCTCCACCGGACGGCCCGTCAGCTCGAACAGGCTGCAGTCGTCGGTGACGAGGCGGGCGCTGGCCTCGTCCAGTTCATCCAGCGCCGCCAGATAGGCGGCCCGGTCGAAGCACTGGGGCGTCTGCACCGCATAAAGGGTGCTGCGGTCGGGGGTGTTCTCCACCATGCAGCCTTCCGGCACAGTCTTGCCGTTTCCGCCCTTCGCCTGCTTGATGGTGTCCTTCACCGGCACCGCAGGGGCGGCGGCACCGCAGCGGGCAGCGGCCGCTATCGTATCGGCGATAACGCTCTGGCTCACGAAGGGCCGGGCCGCGTCGTGGACGGCCACCAGTTTGCCGTGGGCAGCAGCCACGCCGCTGCGGGCGCTCTCGGCGCGGGTCGAGCCGCCCTTCACCAGCCGCACCGGCTTTTTGCAGCGGGCAACGGCCCGCTGGGCATTCTCACTGGACGCGCCGGTCACGATCACCAGTTCGTCCACCTCCGGACACTCGTCAAAGGCCCGGACGCTCCGCTCCAAGACGGTCTCACCGCCCAAATCGAAGCTCAGTTTATCAAATCCCATCCGGGTGGAAGAACCCGCCGCCACCAGGACTGCCGTCACACGATGTTCCAATTTCTTACACCTGCCCCATTTTATTCCTGCCCTGCGCCGCACTGCACAGAGCGTATTATTATTCATTGAATATTATAGCGTATCCACCCACAAACTGCAACTGCCCGCGCCCATCAAAAATGCCCCCGTGCAGCACTTTTGGCGCTGTACGGGGGCATAAAATTTTTATAAAATTTCTGCGTTATGCGAGGATGGGCTCGATGGCAGCTGCCAGAGCATCCTTCTGAGCCTGAGCCTCGGCCAGGTCCTTGCCCAGAGTGGTGAAGTAGGTCTTGATCTTCGGCTCAGTGCCGGAGGGACGGACGACCACGGTAGCGCCGTTGTCCAGAGTGTAGATGAGGACGTTTGCGGCGGGCAGGCCGGTCTCTTCGGGCTTCTTGTAGTCGGTGACTTTGACCACCTTGTGGCCGGCCAGTTCGGTGAGGGGCTCGTCACGCAGCTTCTGCATGATGGAAGCCATCTT
>OGIA01002096.1_pt1 | contig 9981 bp, 8 predicted proteins | sample 1571671 | NCBI WGS metagenome assembly OGIA01 (sample SAMEA2582027, study PRJEB24529) | metagenome | biome: Human gut stool | place: China | collected 2011
ATGAATCTGTTTGCACTAATTATGAGGAAAAGAAGGTGGCTTCCCGTTGCTTTTTAACTCCTTATATAATAGGGAATTATTGTAAGGTGGGTTTTAATAACTTCGTTGATAGGAATAGCTTTGCGCCTGGAATAGGAGTTGCTTTTTCCAGAAGTATGAGTAAATATACAGATCGAAATTTAATTCATGTTGGATTGGAGTTTTCCGGAATCTCTATATCTTCACATGAAGAAGGCTCAGAACAAATGGATTTTTCTACGTTATCTTTTATAAATTACTATACTTATGAGAATCGTTTTACACTTGACAAAGTAGCTCCATTGTTGGAAGTGGGATTTTTTCATGGTCTACAATTTGCGTGTAAGAATAAATTAGAGAGCCACTATGATTATGCTAATGAAGTAGACTATAATAAATACTATTATGGTATTACTTTGGGGGCAGGTATAGCTATTAAAGTGAGAAAAACTTGGATTCCTGTGAAGCTCCAATATAGATATTACTTTTGGGGTACAAAAGTATTAGAGGGAGTTTCTCTTCAGAAAATTAATGGTGTTTCTTTATCTATTGGATATGATTTTAAATTGTAACCTATACTGCCAATTTTATGTTTTATATTTTAAGATAGCATCATTTTTATTTGTATCGTGTTACGGGATATATGGCAGATTTGCTTTATATTCGCGTAATATATAATAAAAGAAGAATGAAGCAATCATTTAATTTATTCTCGAAATACCAATACCTTTTCTTTGATCTGGATGGTACCGTTACCGACCCTATGCAGGGTATTACCCGTTCCGTAGCTTATGCTTTGAATCATTTTGGCATTGTTGTGAATGATCTCCGGGAACTATGTCCTTTCATAGGTCCTCCATTGAAGGATTCTTTTATAGAGTTTTATCAGTTTACGGAAGTGCAGGCAGAAGAGGCGGTGAAGAAATACCGGGAACGATATTCGGAAACAGGACTTTATGAGAATGAAGTGTATCCGGGTATGGCCGAACTTCTGGAACAAGCTCGGCGAAAAGGATATCAGTTGATGATGGCTACTTCTAAACCGGATGTTTTTGCCGGGCTTATTCTGAAACATTTTCATTTGGACGGTTATTTTTCCTTTGTGGGTGGTAGCGGATTGGATGGTTCGCGGCATACGAAGGCGGACGTGATAGAGTATGTGATACGTGAGAATGGAATTACGGACTTAAGTAAGGTAGTGATGATTGGCGACCGGAAACATGATATAATAGGTGCGAAAGCGGTAGGCATTGATTCTATCGGTGTGCTGTATGGATATGGTGACCGGGAGGAGCTGATGACGGCCGGAGCAGATTATATTGTAGAGGATATCGAGGAACTGATGTCTTTACTTTAATCATATTCTATTTTTTCATTTCTTTCGTCCCGCACAGATATGCAAAGATAATTGGATGAGGATATAAAAACGGTAAAAGCCCGTCGGGTTGCATGCATAGATAGTGCTGCCAGACGGGCTTTGGTAATTCTTTATTTGTTATGCTCTTTTCTTTCAGAATTTGTTTTGCAATGTTCCCGATGCTTTCAAGTATTCGATATAGCTTAGGTAGAGTTGGAAATGCGCATCTACTTTAGTCTCGTAAGCTTGTTGCCATAACGCTTGTGCTTCCAAATGGTCGGATAGGTTTTCAAGTCCTACTTCATATTGGCTTTTGCTTACTTTCATGTTTTCTTCGGCCTGCTCCAGAGCACGGTTAGAAAGTTCACATTCCAGACGGGCTTCATCCAGATTGTTGGCGGCTTGTGTCAATTCCAGCAGCATCTGCTCGTTCATATTCTCTTGTTCCAGCCGGGATTGTTCTAATTTGGCCTTGGAGGCACGCACTTTGTTGCTCCGTTCGCCAAAGTGGAAAAGTGGGATACTCACATTCAGAAAGACAGAAAAACTGCCTTTATCCAGTAGTGTCTGATCGTTCAGATCTAATCCGTGAACGTAGTCATAAGAACCTTTGATACCGACTTTGGGTAATAATTCACTGCGATTTAGTTTTACTTGTTGCTGTGCAATAGCTACTTGTTTGCTCAATATACTATATTCGGGGCGGGCGGCAATGTTTGTTATTTGAACTTCCACATCTTGCTCTATCTTTGGAAAATCAGCCGATACGGCTATATCCGTATTTAGTGGTTTCCCAATGAGGTGACAGAGGTTCATTGTGGCCAGTCGTAGTGCATTTTCCGCTTTCCGGATATTCAGTTCGCTTTCATTTAGCTTTACTTGTACTTTTAAAACGTCATTTTGGGGCTTTAGCCCGTGTTTATGTGCGCTTGCAACGTTCTTGTGTAACTCTGTAAGCACAGTATTGTACATGTCGGCTACTTTTTTTATTTCTTTGGCCTTTACTACTTGTGCATACGCTTGGTCTGTTTTTAGGATAACGGTGGTTGCAGTCAGTGTTTCATTCATTTGCGCCATTTCCTTTCCTAATACAGACATTTTATAGGCAGCACTGATTTTTCCTCCCATGTAGAGTGGTTGTTCCATTTGGATACCTCCCATGTAGATTGCTCCTATTTTGTAGTTCAAATCGATACCGGGAAAATAGGCAAAGCCGCCGTTAGGCAGAAATTGTCCGGTAGCATCCGGCAAGAAAACCGGTAAGTTGCCGCTGCCGGAACTGTAACCGCCATCTGCATTGCTGTATATTCCGGTTCCATTGGCTGTAAAATTAGGAAAGAAATTACCTTTGTAGCTCTTTACGGTGTAAAGTGCACTTTCTGTTTGGCGGATGGAAGCCGCCATCTCTTTATTATACTTCAATGCCATTGCTCTGCATTGCTCCAAACTCAGCATTTCTTGTGAGAAAAGCGACGGGCAGGACAGAGAACATATTGTAATAATTATAGATATTCGTTTCATTCGTTTGTCTTTTTTATGTGAAAGAATAATGCATATAGAACAGGGATAAAAAGCAGGGTTATCAGCGTTCCGAATAATAAACCGCCCATGATGGATGCTGCCAGTGAACCAAACATTGCATCTGACAATAGTGGAATCATTCCGAGAATAGTAGTCAGAGAAGCCATCATTACCGGACGAAGGCGGCTTTGGGAGCTATCGATTAAAGCCGTAACAGGTTCTATTCCCTTATTGATTTGCAATGTGATTTCGTCCATTAATACGATGCCGTTTTTGATAATCATACCTATTAGCCCCAGTGTGCCTACAATGGCCACGAAATTGAATGTTTTCCCTGTAAGCAGCATGATAGCCACTACACCGACAAAAACTAACGGAATGCAACAGAAGATAATGAGCGGTTTACGATAATCCTTAAACAGCATGATCAGAATGGCTATCATCAGGATAATTGCCAACGGGAAGTTTTTGAATAGATATTTCATGGATTTGGTACTGGCTATCTTTTCTCCCTGCCAGCAGAGTGAATATCCGTCGGGCAACTGTATCTTTTCAATTTCACGGGCAATGGCCAGTCGTGCCTGTTCCGTTTCCAATCCCGGAGTAGGAGAACATTGTACACGCAGATTTCTTTGCCCGTTATATCGGGGCACTACGGGATCTTCCCATCTGACATCGATACCTTTACTGATTTGCTTGAGTGGGGTACTTCCCATCAGTTTTTCTACCAGCTCTTCTTTAGAAAGTGTACCGGCTTTTAACTTTACCATTGTTTCTTCATTCAATAGTCCGTTCAAAGAAGGCAATGATGAGAATACTTGTGCATTACTCAAATCTTCAATGGGATGACCTTTTTCGTCGAGGCATTTGAGATAGATATTGTTTTTGTGAATGCCTTCATAAAAGGAACCGATAGGAATTCCGCCTGTGGCAGAAAGTAAAGAAAGACTGACATCGTTCCGGCTGAGCCCCAACGCGCGAGCCGTAGGCTGATCGTATTCTATGGTAAGTACCGGAACCGAGGGTTCCCAGTCTGAAGTGATAAGACATACTTCCGGAGCCTTTTCCATGATACTGCGGGCACTGTCTGCCAATTGGCGTAATATTGCCGGGTCGGGGCCTAAGAACTGTGCTTCAATAGGATATTTTTTGAACATCAGGTTATACCGTTTTAATTTGACGTAGGCATCCGGATATTGTTGTGATAAATAATTTTGAATTTCATCCAGATTACTGACAAGCTCTTCGGGGGATATAAAATCGATAATGAGTTCACCGTATGCCAAGGAGGGGTTGGCAACACTGCGTACCAGATTGTAACGTCCCGGTGTTCCTCCTATGGAAGTCGTGATATGTGTAATCTCTTTACGGCCTTTCAGGTAATTTTCGATTTCTGCCAGATCATGGGCTACACGCGTGGAATTGGTTCCTTCCGGCAGTTTGTATTCCATATAGAGCTGATCGTAGACCATATCGGGAAAGAATCCCTGACGCATGTATCCGTAGCCGAAAATAGAAAGGGCCAACAAGCCGATCATGGCAAATACGAAACTCCAGCGATGGGCAAGGCCGAACCGTAAAGAGGTGCGTAGAAAAGCATAAATACGTCCTTTATATTCACGTTTTCCCGAATTACTGATTTCTACGTTCGGGTGTAATCCGCGGTCTGCCATCAAGGGGACATGAATTAATGCCAATACCCAACTCAGTAAAAGGGAGACTGCCAGGACTATAAAAAGATCACGGGTATAAACTCCTGCCGTGTCGGGTGACATATAGATGGGGAGGAATGCGATAATGGCAATGAGCGTGGCGCCTAGAAGTGGCATAGCTGTCTGTCGGCCAATAGCGGTCATTGCTTCCATCCGGCTCTTGCCGGCTTTGAGATCTACCAATATACCGTCGATAATGACAATGGCATTGTCGACCAACATACCCATAGCCAGTACAAATGCTGCTAAAGACACACGCTGCATCGTTCCCCCTGCAAAATGAAGGAAGAGAAACGAACCGAAAACCGTGACAATTAAGCTGATTCCTATGATGAGACCGCTCTTAAATCCCATGGCTATCATCAGAATCAAAACAACAATGGCTACGGATTCTATCAAATTGATGATGAAAGTGCCTAATGAATCGCCTACACGTTCCGGTTGATAAAAAACTTTATGATATTCTACACCGGCAGGCAGGTGGTGACTTTGGAGTTTGGCTAATGTTGTTTCCACCTCTTTGCCTACTTTAATGATGTCTGAACCACTGGAAGCTGCAATCAGAATGCCGAGCGCCCGTTCCCGGTCGTAGAACATTTCATTACGTGTCGGGGTTTCATAGTCTTTTTCAATCTGTGCAATGTCCCGCAGGCGAAGTTGATCGTCGTCATGCCCTTGAATAAGCATTTTGCCGATATCTTCTACTGTCTTGAATTTATCGTTTACCATCACCCGAATGCGATTCTTGCCATTTTCGTAATAACCGGTATAGGTGGTTTGGTTTTGTCCGTTGAGTGTGGCAAGAACTTCGGCGGGTTTAACTCCTAAGTTGGCCATGCGATCCTGTAATAAGGATATATTGATACATTCGGCGCGTTTTCCGTATAGCTCCACCCGGTCTACTCCTTCCAAGTCGCTGACCTCTCGTTTGATCAGTTCTGCATAATCAGATAATTCGCGATCGGAGAGCCCGTCGCCAGTCAAGGCATAAAATATACCGTATACATTGCCGAAGTCATCTTTTACAACCGGCGTGCTTACCCCTTCGGGAAGGGAAGCACGGGCATCATTTACCTTGCGGCGTAGCATGTCCCAGCATTGCTCCACATCTTCATCGTTGACGGTGCTTAGCAGTTCGATTTGTATAAGAGAAAGGTCATTGTAGGAATAACTTTCCACATTATCTATATTGCCCATAGTGCGGATAAGTGGTTACTACCATGGCCAGTTTTACTTTTATTTCCGGATCTTCCAGTTTACTCATTTCATAACATGAATAAGCACCTCCAAATAGTAAAACGGTCACGAAGAAATAGATCAGATTCCGGTTCTGGAATGCCCATTTACTTATATCCATTATAGCAATCCTCCTATATTTGTTTTTGTGGAATGTGGTAAAGGTTTTACCTTTTCACCGTCTTTAATGTGATGTACTCCGGATGACACGACCCATTCGCCCGGTTGCAAATTATCTGATGTAACAATACTGTGTCCGTTGCTAAGCAAGCGTATGACAGTAATTTTACGGCTATGAACGGTGTGGTCGATGGAGTCGTAGGCAAACACGTATGTTTGTCCTTCTTTTTGTAGGATGGCACCTTGAGGAACAGATAAGGAATGTGTCGCATCCGTATCGCAATGAATAGTAACCATGGCATTCATTCCGGGAGAGGGAAGCGGTTGCTCGTTCGGAGTCAATTGCAGGCGCATCGTATACAATTGGTTGGCGTTTGCTTTGGGAGTAATGCTGATATATTTCATCGGATAAACTTTATCCGGATAAATGTCGAATGTGCAGTGATAGCGAAGAAATTGTTTGCGACGGATGTATTCTGCTGCCGGAAGGTTTATTTCTACTTCGGGTGTTTCACTACTGATCATGGAGATTACAGGCATTCCTGCTCCGATGGTTTCATGCTCATTGAACAGGTGTTTTTGCACGTACCCGTCAAAAGGAGCGTATAGACGGGTATAGCCCAGCTGGTCTTTGTGGTGCTGATACTTGGATGTTATCTGTTTCAGGCCATAGACTGCCTTGTCATAGGTATTGGGAGTCGTTCCATTCTCTTGGTAAAGGGCGATTACTCTTTCTGCTTCGGCTTTGATTTGTCTGTACTCTGCTTCTGTGGCATCCAACTGCACTTGATAGTCGGTAGGATCGAGTTCTGCCAGCAATTCTCCTTTACGTACATGTGTGCCGTTTTCGACACATATTTTACGGATGGTTCCGCTTACCCTGAAAGCAATATTGATATCTTGGGCAGCTTTTACTTTTCCGGGAAACTGCAAAATAGTTTGTTCGCCGGCGGAAGTGACTGTGTCTGTTTTTACTGTCTGCAACTCTTGTTTTTCCTTTGTACGGCCGGTACAGGAAATTGATAAAAATATGCAGATACCGGATAAAATGAGATAAAATTGTTTCATAACTTAAGCATGTTGATTTGTGAATACAAAATTATTCCGACCGGACAAGACAGAAAAGGTTAATATGAATAATAAATTGTTCGATTTGTCTATTTTTTAACTGAATGATAGGTCTGTATTTGGCGATTTGTATTTATTTTGCGCTGAATATATAAATAGAAGAAAATGTTTAATCAGCAAATACCTTTTGAATTTGCGTTACTTTCCTGCGGTGATACTGCACAAGTTGTTAAAACAGGACAGATTATTTCAACAATAAATAAATGCGGATTCTTTCTTTGTCGGCAGGGAGAGATAGAAATATCTTTGCAGGAGAAATCGTATATAATAAAACGGGGTGATCTCTACATTTATATTCCTTCTACTTTGGTGCGGCTTTTACATAAAAGTGCGGATGCAGAGGGTATTATGGTTGGAGTCGATTTGGATTATGTGATCCCGATTGTCAATAAAGTGACTAATGTAGAGAATCTGTTGTTTATCAGAGAGTATCCGTGTGTTTCTCTATCGGATGAACAATATATACATTTGGAAGCTTTGCTTGAGAACTTGCAAAACAGAATCCGTTTGGAAGAGTGTTCGGATATGGGCATACAGCGCCGTCGTCTGACATTGGAACTTGTCAAATCTATGGGGCAGACTATCTGTTATGAGGTTCTGAACATCTATTTTACCAATCGACCGTTGCAACCGTTGTCGCAGAATAAAAAAGATGTGGTTTTTCAGCATTTTATGTTATCTCTGTATCGCTTTTATCGTAAAGAACGCGATGTTACCTTTTATGCCGGGTTGCAACATCTTTCCCCGCGCTATTTTTCAACTATTGTCAAAGAAAAATCGGGTAGCAGTGCTTCTCAGTGGATTATCCAGATGGTTATCACGGAAGCGAAGCAATTATTGGAAACGTCGGATTTAAGTATAAAGGAGATAGCTACGCAGCTGAATTTTCCGACACAGTCCTTTTTCGGTAAATACTTTAAGCAATATGCCGGTGTATCTCCCAAAGATTATAGGAAAGATGAGTTAGGCAGGCGCAGGTGATTGGCGGCGGAGTTATAATAATTGTAATATTAAACAATATAGAGAAAGTATGAAGAATAATATTTCATGGAAGTTCGGAATAATTGTGGCATTGTTTTTGATTATTTCGTGGCATGGATATGCCACTCATCCCTTGAAAGCTGATTTTGATAAACTGTTGCAAGATAAGCAGGCAACCGTAGGAGTAGCTGTTGTGTCTGATGGGCGCAAGACTTTTACTTACAATAATCAGCATCATTTTCCCTTAATGAGTGTTTTTAAGTTTCATCAGGCATTGGCAGTATTGAATTATCTGGACAGGAAACAATTGCCGTTGACGACGGAAATATTGATTCGAAAAGCGGATCTGCTGCCCGATACTTACAGTCCGTTAAGGGAAGCACGCCCTGAAGGAGGGTTTAAAATGTCAGTGGGTGAGCTATTGAGATATAGCGTGTCGGAAAGTGATAATAATGCCTGTGATATTTTATTTCGCTATATCGGTGGAGTTGAGGTAGTGGATAAATACATCCGTACATTGGGTATCACGGATTTTAAGATTGAGGCAACGGAGGAGGATATGCACGAAGGTTTTAGATATCAATACCTCAATTGGACCACTCCTCTTGCGGCAGTTCGGGCTTTGGAGAAGTTTTGCACGGAAACCTTGTTCCGGCATTCCGGATATAAAGAGTTTTTAGAGAAAATAATGATGGAAACCGTTACAGGGAAGGACAAATTGAAAGCAGGATTACCTCCGGCAATTGTATTGGGGCACAAAACAGGTTCGTCTGACAGAGACGAATCAGGATTGAAAGCGGGCGATAATGATATGGGTTTTGTTCGCTTACCGGATGGAAGCCGATATAGTATGGCGGTGGTTGTGAAGGATTCCAAGGAGGATGATAAGACAAATGCTGCCCTTATCGCGGCGATTTCTCAAAAGGTATATGAATATTACAGCATGTATAAGGAATGAAAGCGCTCTTGTCATTGAGAGATATTTTTTGAGACCTTTCATTAGGAAAAGGGTATTCTATTCTGTTTTTCAAAGAATAATTCTTATCTTTCGGAAATGAAATAAGAGGTGAAATAAGGGATTCTTTGTCGATAGGAAATCGAGATAAATTTGAAACTAAACAATAGGAAACAAACTTTATTATGGAAACTACAGTGTTGATTACAGCTTTTATCCTCATTGGTCTCGGGGTACTTGTAAAGCGTTTCCCGATTCTTATTGCAGGATATAATACTATGTCTAAGGAAGAAAAGATGAATGTGGACGTCAAAGGATTGTCTGCTTTTATGTGTTACAGTCTGGTGGGTATGGGGACGGTTCCTGTACTTGCTTACTACATCTGTTTGGGACTGGGACATGCCGATTGGGCAAGTTATTGCCTTTTCCTTCCTATACTTTATATTCCGTACCTGATAGTCAAGGCGAATAAGTTCGATCACAATCCTCCTAAAAAAAGTACGAAGTACGTGGTTGCTATCAGTGTGTTTACCATCGCAGTGATTGCTGCATTTATGGCGTATGGCATGAATCCGGCTACAATAAAGATCAAGGATGACAGACTGGTCTTTACGGGGATGTATGGAATTACCAGAACTTTTGGAGAGATTGCCGGAGTTCGTTTGGTGGATTCTCTTCCTGATATCACTCTCCGGCTCAATGGCCTTTCGATCGGTGGGATCAGCAAAGGTTGGTTTAAATTGAAAGAGGGAGGTAATTGTTTACTGCTGCTTTCTTCTCGTAGCAAACCTTATATTGTGTTTACGGAAAGAACGGGGAAGGAAATCTTCTTCAATTCGACGAACGGTGAAATTACAGAAACTCTGTATCAGGAATTGAAGAAACTGATCCATCAGTAGCAGGGCAATGGCAATAAGGAAAGTAGGGACGATGAATTAACATGGTTAACGGCT
>OGIA01002098.1_pt1 | contig 9963 bp, 7 predicted proteins | sample 1571671 | NCBI WGS metagenome assembly OGIA01 (sample SAMEA2582027, study PRJEB24529) | metagenome | biome: Human gut stool | place: China | collected 2011
GTATTGAGACAGAAAGTTGTTCTAATGGAGGCATGAATGTTGCCAATATTGAAAATGGTGATTATATTAAGGTATCTGGTGTTGATTTCGGTACAGGAGCTGAAAGTTTTACTGCAAGTGTTGCATCTGCAACAAATGGTGGGAAAATAGAGATACATCTTGATAGTATAGATGGACCGCTTGCCGGAACTCTTGACGTTCCCGGAACAGATGGCTGGCAGAATTGGGTGGAGCTTTCATGTGATATCAGTGGAACTGAAGGAAAGCATGACGTTTATTTCAAGTACATTGGCGGTGATGGTTATCTCTTCAACGTGGACTGGTGGAAATTTGAAAAAAATAATGCGGAAACTTCAACCGTTTCAAATCCTATCATTTGGTCGGATGTTCCTGATCTTGATGCTATTCGTGTAGGGGATACCTATTATATGGTCAGTACAACTATGTTTTTTAATCCCGGTGCTCCTATCATGAAATCTAAGGATCTTGTTTCATGGAAGATATGCAATTATGTTTATGATATTCTTGCCGATGGAGATGTACAGAATCTTAAAAATGGCAAAAACGATTATGGTTATGGACAATGGGCTTCAAGTCTGCGTTATCATAACGGAACTTATTATGTCTTCTTCGGAAGCTATGGAACCGGAAAATCATACATATATAAAACTAACGATATTGAACATGGTACATGGACGAAAACCGAATTGAATGGAATGTATCATGACGCTTCACTCTTCTTTGATGACGATGGAAGAAACTATCTTATTTACGGAGCAGGCGGTACAATTAGAGCTAAGGAGCTTAATTCCGAAATGACCGGCTTCAAGGAAGGAGGAGCTGATAAAGAACTGTTTTCAACAGGTCTTGACGGGCTCAGCGGAGAGGGTGCCCATATCCAGAAAATAGGAGATTATTATTATATTTTTCTTATTGCATGGCCAAGCAATAGCGGAAGAATAGAGCTTTGTTACAGAAGCAAGGATATTCTCGGAAATTACGAAGGCAAAACTATTCTTGACTCGGAAGGAGCAGCTCAGGGTGGTATTATAGATACTCCCGACGGAAAGTGGTATGGACTTGTCTTCAAGGATCATGGGGCAGTAGGACGTGTACCTGTACTTGTTCCGGTAACGTGGCAGAATGACTGGCCGATCATGGGTATAAACGGAAAAGTTCCTGCAACCGTTAAAATTAACGGCAGCTATAACGGTACTTTTCTTGCGACTGATGATGATTTCAGTTATGATTCAAATAAACTTGCTCTGGAATGGCAGTGGAATCATAATCCAGATAATACGGCATGGTCGGTAACCGAACGAAAAGGTTATCTTAGACTGAGAAATAAATCGCTTGCAACAAATATTCTTGATGCGAAAAATACGCTTACTCAGCGAACAGAAGGTCCGTTTTGCAGTAGTATTATAAAGCTTGATGCATCAAATATGAAAGCAGGCGATTATGCGGGACTTTCTGCTTTCCAGTATAAATACGGAAATGTGGGAGTTTATATTGCCGATGATGGTTCAAAAAAGATTTATATGGCTGAAAATGGCATTGCTTCAAGCGGAGGCGAGATTTCGGAAAGCTATAATAGAATCATTGAAGAAGTAGATATGACAGGAAACGAAATATATCTTAAAGTTGATTTTAAATTTAATGATGTTAATGGGAATAATATTTCGAATAATATTGATAAGGCTAATTTCTATTATTCCTATGACGGAAGTAATTGGATAAAAATAGGAAATGAATTGATCATGAGCTATGACCTGAAAATGTTCACAGGTTACAGAAGTGCAATTTACAGCTACGCCACAAAAACAACAGGAGGCTATGCCGATATTGATTCTTTTGATTATGAGCGTGCTGAATGGAATCAGCCAGAAGAGATAAAACCAAATAGTCTTGGCTCGTCCTTTAGTAATGGTTTTGAAAACGATACGGAGGATTGGACAGGAAGAGGTACGGCAAATGTTGCTTCCAGCGCTAATACAGGATATGTAGGCAATCATTCTCTATTTGTTTCAGGCAGAACATCTTCGTGGAACGGAGCACAGAAAATTCTTAGCGATAGGGTTTTCAAGCCGGGAAAAGAATATAGCTTCAGCGTAAATGTGAAATCTGATTCAGAAAAAATCACTGATAAATTTTTTATGAAGCTTGAATATTCCGATGCAGATGGCAAAAAACAGTATGCTCCTATTGCAGAGGGAATAGCTGTAAAAGGAGAATGGATGCAGCTTTCAAATCCGAATTTCAAGATACCGTTAGACGCAGAAGATATGCATCTTTATATTGAAACATATGATAGTAATAACAACTTTTATATTGACGAGGCTATAGGTGCAGTCGGCGGGACAGGAATTCTTGGTGCGGGAGTGCAGAAATTTATACTTGGAGACATTAATTTTGACGGAGTTGTTGATGCTTATGATATGATACTTGCAAGACAAGGATGTTTAAGTAGTTTTGACAGTACATTGGCTCAGGCGGCTGCGGATGTTGATCAAAATGGTGTTTATGACAAAGCAGATCTTGTATTGATTCAGGATTTTATTCTTGGAATAATTAAAAAATTTCCGGTGGCTTGAATGTTGATAATTTAATTTGAGAAGGTTGTTAGAACTTGTGTTAAAATGGAAGAAGTGCGGATTTTCAAGTATAATTTTTCTGAAAAGACGTGTATAAAAAAGATATTGAACATGATTTGATACAAAATTAAAGGCAGTGTTGCATAGTAAGTGAGCAGCGCTGCCTTTTTTCTATAGTATGTTATTCTTTCTGCTATTGAAAATGATGCCGAACAGAATTATCTGATAGCTTGCAATGGCGGTGAGTATGAATATTTATAGGCTTTTAATATGGTTCGATGAAATAACTTTGAGAACCTGTCTTCACAAGCTAAAATCTGCGTAATAGGGTAGCAAAATTAGATATAATGCAGATATTTTCCTGATAAAAAGACTTGATCTCATAGTCTTTAGAAAGTCTTCTTGAGCCGTTAAACCAACTGAATGTACGCTCAACAATCCAACGAAGAGGCTGAATTTCAAACTCGTTTTTGATACGCGGAGAAATGTCCACAGGAAGATTATGAAACACCTCAAAGGTGTTCTTAAATGTTCCTCTATACCCTTGATCTGCACGCTCCTTTGATTGTCGGATAGCGATAAAGAGCCTTTTCAAAAGTATATACTCCGCCCTTGGTACCGTGAATATTAACTGCATGAACGTGAACGGCAAGAAGATTTTCCATAGTATCAGTTACTATGTGTCGCTTCCGTCCTTTTGTTTTTTTCCTCCGTCATATCCACGTTTTTCATTTGAATATGCTGTTTTGGTGCTTTGGGAATCAATCAGAGCATATGTTGGTGTTTCTGCTTTACCTTTTTGTCTTCGCACTTTTTTGACAAGTTCTTTTTGCAGCATATCCCATGTTCCACTAAGGCACGCACGACGATAAAAACTATATACGGTTTTCCAATTCGGAAAATTTTTGGGAAGATTTCTCCACTGGCATTCTGTTTTTACGAGGTACAATACTGCGTTAATTTGTTCTCTCCTCTTTTCTATGCTCCTGTACCCCTTCTGTTTTAACAGACGTCTTATCATTTCCCATTGTTTTTCGCTCATATCACTTGTGTATCTCATATTGCTATTATATCACTTTTTCCTTGTGAAGACAAGTTCTGAATTGTTTAGGAGTCATTCCGGTGCAGTTTTGAAATTGCCTTAAAAAATACCTGTCATCTTCGTAACCGCATTGATCAGCAACAGATGCAATGGGAATGTTGGTGGTGTATAATAAATATTTGGCTAATGAAATACGGCTTCTGATGCAATCCTGATGAAAACTTACTTTAAAGCATTTTTTATAAATTGTTCTGAGATGACCTGGGCTGAATGTATACTTTCTGCATATTTCGTCTGTTGACGGCGGTTTTTTTGAATTAAGATAAATCGAATTACGTATTTCCAGCATTTGCTTATAATGCTGAATCATAAATCTTTTACTGATCATTTCTATTTGTTCAGTTAAAGCAGAAAAATGTTTTTGTTTCATTTCATTATATTGCTCGGTGTTACACAAAGGAAAAATACTGTAAACATATGAATCCATTCCATAGTTGGAAATATACGTTTTGTGCTGAGTAATAATAGATTCTAATTTGTCGGCGGTTATATGTTTTGATTCAATGTTGGTTTTTTCGAATCATCAATTCTTCCGCAACTATCGCATTTATGGTTTGTAATTTGAAGGATGGCATCAGTAATATCAAGCAACGATTGTATCTTATGTTTTTTATTAAAATCATCGTGAAACAGACAGGTTTTGAGCATAACAGAGAAAATAGTGCCGTTTTTATAATCGTCGTGCCTTAGGAGTTCATAAACTTTTTTCATTCCTGAGTCGTTTCTGAGAGAAGTCAGAGAGTCGAAGTTTTCAGTCATGGATTGACATTGCATCAGATAATTGATATCATGTTTCATTCTCAGAAATTCAAGTCCGTTTGCAACAGAAGTAATCCAGTTTCTGTATATATCGTCATATACATCTGATGAATTATATTGTAATACAATATATCCAAAAAGTCTTTCTTTGAAATGGAGTGGATTGAAATAGTATACGGCAGCTTTATTATTTTTATGAAATATTTCGCTTATGTAATATTGGCTGATTTGGAAAGGCGTATTATCTTTATCAAAAACAATACTGCGACATATGAGTGTATTTTTGTTTATTTCAGATATACTTTTATGCCAGCCGTCGAATAAACATAAAAAAATATTATCTACATTGCGTACAAGATATTGAAAACTTCCAAGCAACTTTATAAATTCCTTCAAGTTATGACATCCGATCAGATGCTGATTCATCTGACTGAGAAGATTCCACTGTTCGTATGTTGAATGCATACGTGCAAATTGCAGCTCTTCATTCATTGTTTTTTTCGAACAATTGCAAAAGCAGCTTGTTCCAGGCTTGAATAAACCTTTTGGGGAATGAATCTCTCCGCATTCGATGATTTGTAATTTGCTGAGTAATATTCTAACCGCATTTCTTCCAAGCTGTTCTCTGTTACGCTGATATGTAGTGAGCAAAGGCGAATGTTCGTAACGATTCCATGCATAATCGTATCCGGTAACAGCAAAATATTTACTGATATCTATGTTTTTTTCAGCGAATTCGTCTAATAACCCGTGAGCCATATAATCATTTGCGCACATTACTGCTTCAGGATACGGACTCTGTTCGCTGATGTATTCATTTGCAAGCTTACGTCCTGAAGACATCCAGAAATCTCCGTAAATAACTTTGCGGCTGTCAAAGGATATTCCATGTTTTTCTAGTGATTTTTTGTAACCGTTTAACCGAATCTGAGAACTCTGAATGTCGCTGGGACCGGTAAGGAATTCAATATTTGTAAATCCGTGATAATCTATAAGGTGATCTGCAATATACTCAATGTCACTTTCGTCATTTGTATCGATCAAAGTTGCATTGGGTAAGTCAAAATCAGAAATGAATGCTCCGCAAACAATGATAGGTATAGATTTTTGTTGAAGAAGATATTCACGAACCTTAGCTCTAGGTTTATCGCATCGGAAAGGTTCTGAAAGCACAATTAATCCATCAAATTCCTCAGAAAGGATTAGTTCGTATATCTGATTTTCATAAGGAAGCGGATAGTCCCAGCAATTTAAGTTGTATGTATTTGATATTACGGCGGTATCAATATTATGCAATTGTGCTTCTTTGACGATGCCTTTGATAATTTCACGTTGAGCTGAGCCGTTTACTTCTGCACCAATGACTCCAAATATCATTCTTTTTTTCATGTTTATAATCCGCATTTCTGCAAAAGGCACCAATGATGTTATGAAAAAGGTGCTTTCGCTGTGAGGTTTTGTATGCCATTTTGTTTTAAATGAATTACGCTTTGTTTTCAAACGTATCTCTGCTTTGTTAAAGATGAATATACTATACATTTTTATTAGAGCCTGTTCACATAAAAACAGCATCAAAAATCATGGCGAGCATGATAACAGAAAGAAAAACAACATCGAGTTTATCGTAACGAGTGCATACTTTTCTAAAACGCTTTAATCTCAAGAAAAAGCGTTCAACCTCATTACGGTGTTTGCAGAGTTCTTTATCATACTTCCAAGGGCCTTTACGATTCTTTTTTGGAGGTACAACAGGAATAAACCCATTTTCTGAGGCTAAAGTACGAGTTTTGTCATCTTCATATGCTCTATCCATGAGAAGATTGTGATTATCCTGCGAGCAGACTGTTTCAATAAGCTTTCTGCCCTCGGGAGCATCATGATGATTTCCGGGAGACAGGTGAAAAACAAACGCATATCGATCAAAAGCACAGCAAAGATGTAGCTTCGTTGTCAGCCACCTTTTGAACGTCCGATACTCTGAGTTTACGAGCTCCTGACGCATCAGGGTGAACCTTTATGCTTGTACTATCTATGCAAAGCACATCGGTTCTTATATCAATGATATTCATCTTCTGCATTTTTTCAAAGACTTTTTGGATAGTTCCGTTCTTTGACCATCTGTTGAATCGCATATATATCGTGTGCCATTTACCATACCTTTTTGGCAATGCCCTCCATTTGCAGCCGTTTTCTATCATGCATAGTAAAGCACAAAGAAATTGATAACTCGATATCTCAGCTGGTTTTCTTGTTATCGGCATTAAACGCTCTATTTTTGCAAATTGTTTTTTGGTTAATTTCATACCCTTATTTTATCATACTTTTTTGCTTTTGTAAAGCTTTATGTGAACAGGCTCTAGAATGTCAATATAAATCAAGTCGTTTTGTCCACTTTTTTTTCGAATTGTGAGTTGATATTGTATTCAATTTAAAATATAATAAAATTATAGGATATCATTTTGAAGTTGAGAAATAGGAAAGCACTGATTAAATATGGTGCACCAGATTTTTGTACAGGATGACGTGCCAAGCCGAAAGCGGTATTTAATCAGTGGTTCTCTAGGCAACGATAAATGATTTGTATACATCCATGCTACAGCTGATAGGGTAAACGATTTTCAGCATAACACATCTCTCGCAAATAATTTTTGAGAAATACGGGTATTGACTGCGTGCTCAATGAAAGATTGAAGCAGTATGTCTCTTCAAAGATAAGGTTACAGGGTTCGAACCCTGCTCATTTGTGTTAGAAAGAGAATCTGGCACACATAAAATTCGGTTCAGTGAATGCTGTTCACACTCACCTTAACGTGCTCTGTAATGTGCCTGTTTCCTCAAAAATATTATAAGAGACTGTTTGGTTCTTTGGTACGTCCTTTCGGCAAATTTTGCCGGCGACTGCGTTAAAAAATACTTGTAAGGCGACAGCCTTACTGCGGATTTTTTCCTTGTCCTCAGCATAATTATACTCGAAAAGCCGCACATAAAAAGATACTGAACAGGCTCTAACAAATTATTACTTGCTGCACCATATACTCGCACATAGGTTTCATTCTTTTGTGCCTTGTAGCGCAGCGGAAAGGAATGGTCATAAAATGAAATTTAAAAAACTGTTAGCATCTGTAATGTCAGGTGTTCTGGTATTTGGAATGCTGTCATTTAACGCTGTATTGGGCAACGGTGAAAAAACTAATCCGATACAGAAAGTGTTTGAAGACCTTTCATTAAACGCAGAACCAATTGATGTTTCTGCTGCAAGCAGTAATTTCCGACGTCCGATCAGCAACGAGTCTCCCGTATGGATAGTACATATCGATTCGTGGAATTACCCTGATCCTGAGAAAATTATTGACATTGTTCCGGAGGATGTTCTGCCGTATGTTGTTTTTAACCTTTCTCTGTCAATCAATTATAGTCCTACGGAACACAGGTGGCTGATGGTTCAAGACGGTATTGAATGTGCACGATCTTGGATGAAAGTCTGTGCGGACAAAGGAGTATGGACAATGATTCAGCCTGCGAGCGGCGGTCAGTGCCATTTCCCTGACTATGCCGCTGATTATGATCTAGATAATACGGTCTTCGGAGAGTTCTTCAGGGATTATCCCAACTTCATCGGATATAACTACTGCGAACAGTTCTGGGGATTTGACACTGAAGATTTTCCTGTAACATATCAGCAGCGTTATGATCACTTTGCCGCCCTCTTAAAGTTATGCAACAAATATGGCGGCTATCTGGACGTAAGCTGGTGTGAAAATCAGTGGGGGGTCAGCTCTTAATCCAGTTGCAATGCTGAAAACTAATGCCAACTGGGAAGAAGCATGCCGTACATATCCTCAGAACTTTATACTGGAAGAAAAATATACTCAGCCAGGTTATATTGCTGATGTTGAAAGCGAGGTATATGGTGCTTACATTTCAGGTTACTGCGGAAATTACGGCATACGTTGGGATGATACGGGTTGGTCGGATTATCCGTGGAACGGAGGAGATTTAGATCCCCAGAGTCACGAGCAGTATCGCCTTTCCACGAGTTTGCCAATATACTTTGAACGTATGGCGATGAACGGTATGACTGTTATCGACGGACCTGAACTTGTATGGAACGACTGCATTAAAGGTCTTTGGGACGGAACTGATGACGAAGGCTATAAATATCGTCGTTGGGATTTTTACGACCAGTGCAAAAATACAAATCTTGATCTAATGCGTAAATTCATTGACGGAACAATTCGTATTCCTAACAGAAAAGAAGTAATTGACAGAACAAAGGTTGTTGTTATTCAGGATGTGGACTCCGGAAGCAATGATGACAAGTACTGTTCGTATAAAACGCTTTTTGAGGGCTTATATCGTGCTGATAATGACGGAAATTATAAGGATAATCATAACCCCTTCAAGAGTACGGGACGTTATCAGACGATTCCAACTGTATATGGTCTTGCAGATGATCTGGCAAAATCAATTCCAGTACAGATAAATCAGTCAACAATAGCTTCACGCTGGAGCAGTATTTCTGACAAGCAGGCTGAATTTAACAAGCTTTATCCTGATTCCTATTACGCAAACTGCTATGTAGCAAATAATCAGAATACATGGCTTACTTACTACAACAACAAGGTAAGCGATGGTGACAGAGGTGCACAATTCAATTTAAAATACAACACTTGTAAAAGCCTTGATATCAAGCACCAGCTTTATGGTTCAGCACTAATCAATGAATATTCAGACCACATAAATGTATATCTGAATAATTATGATGAAGATGCATCAACAACTCTGAAAACAGAAAGCATTACAATTGCCGGTGCAAGTTCCAAACCAACATTTACAGCTGAAGATAGGGGCGTTAATCAAACAGCAAGTGTTATAACAGAAAGCTGGAGTAATGGTACGTACACGCTTACTGTTAAGCATAACGGACCTGTTGATATCTCTATAAAATGCTCAGGCAATGAGACGGGACGCCTTACTTCTTATCCGCAGGCTGTACAAACAGAACCTTCATTCCCTGCTTTCTACACCGGAGCACGTCAGTATGAAGGGGAAAATTTCGATCAAAAAAATATTGAAGAAAACGTTACGAACGGCTGTCGTACGGATGTTACTAAATTTCAGGGCATGGGATTTGTAAAATTCGGAACCAAGGATACTGCTGCCGTTAAGGATACTGTAAAAACTACAAAAGCAGGTGTGTTCAAATGGACGCTTCGCTATTCGGCAACCTCTGATGTTAATTGCGTGGATCTTTACGTAAATGGTTCTAAGATAAAAACGCTTTCGCTTCCAAAGGGTTCAGGATATGACGACTGGAAAACAATAAGCGAAAATATTAATCTCAATGTCGGAGAAAATAAAATTGAACTCAAGGCTAATTCAACTCTTCCCTGCTCGCTTTACATTGATAACTTTAAGGTCGAGGGAGATTTTGGCGATGCGGTAATTACAGTTGAGCCTCTTAACGGTAAGTTTATAAGGCAACACCGCACAATTGCCAAACGAGCA
>OGIA01002104.1_pt1 | contig 9920 bp, 8 predicted proteins | sample 1571671 | NCBI WGS metagenome assembly OGIA01 (sample SAMEA2582027, study PRJEB24529) | metagenome | biome: Human gut stool | place: China | collected 2011
AAACCAGGCGCTCTAGCCAAGCTGAGCCACACCCCGATATGAATTTTTATCCTGAAAAGCAAGTCATTCAAGTGCTTGTCTTTTCCGTCTCATCCGTGACGCAAGAGTTATTATATAGGACGTAAACATAAATGTCAACACTTTTTTTTATATTTTTTCAATTTTTTTAATTTTTTCTATAAATACTCGATTTCATAATGCGCCACACCCTTTTTATCAATGTCCATCAGGATATACGAAGGGCGTTTTCCCTCCTGTCGCGGATAGGAAATACTTCCAGGGTTCATGACAACGATTCCGTCCCCGTATTCGATCAGCGGAATATGTGTATGCCCGAACATTGCGACATCCGCGCCCCGCGCTAAAGCCTCACGCTTTAAATCCTCTATCCCTGATCCGACATAGTAATAATGTCCGTGTGTCATAAACACACGGTAATTTCCTGCCATGATCTCCTTTTCACGTGGCAGAGAAGAGAAAAAATCATTATTTCCAGCCACAATTTCTAATGGACAGCCACAAAGCTCCCCAATATAGTCTTCATACCCTTCCGCATCCCCGAGATGGATCACAAGATCCACCGGCGAAACTCTCTCTAAAACAACTTTTAAATTTTCATGTTTTTTATGCGTATCACTAATAACCAGTACTCTCATAAGGCTACCTGCCCCATCCTATGTATTTCCAATCCCCGTTTTTATACATCAGATTCCATACTGATTCAATTTTTCCTTCATGGCGCGCAGCGCCTTTCCCCTGTGGCTGATCTGATTTTTCTGTTTCTCCGTAAGCTCTGCAGTGGAACATCCAAACTCATCCACATAAAAAATCGGGTCATATCCAAACCCGTTACTTCCTGCAGGTTTTTCTCCGATATAACCTTCTATCGTTTCTCTTGTAACCAGCACATCTCCATTTGGCATTGCAGCAGCGATCGCACAGACAAAACGAGCCGTACGCTTTTCCTTCGGCACACCTTTTAACCGGTCTAAAATTGCCTGATTTTTGATCGTATAAGAGGTATCTTCCCCCATATAGCGGGCAGAATATACGCCTGGTTCCTTATTCAGATAATCCACCTCAAGTCCGGAATCATCTGCAAGGACAATATCTTTTGTAAAATGTGCCACTGCCTTTGCTTTTATTCTGGCATTTTCCTCAAATGTCGTCCCGTTTTCCACGATATCCGTCTGGATCCCGGCTTCTTTCATAGACAGGATCTCTGCATCCATATCCCCTAAAATTTCTCTGATTTCTTTCATTTTACCGGCATTTCCGGTCGCAAAAATAATTCTGTTCATTCCGCTTCTCCATTTCCCTGTATGCCATTGGTTTTCACACTAATATCCTTCTTCAAATGCACGCAATATCGCATGATAGATACCAAGTGCTGCTTCTTTCTGATAATCCTCCGACCGCAGCAGATCAAGCTCCTGCTGATTGGTCATAAATCCAACCTCGATCAGCGCAACCGGAACCTTGCTTGTCCTTATAATATAGATACTGTCTCCCTCAACCAGACCACGGTTTCTGCTCTGTAACTGTCCCGTTACTTCCTCTAAACAGATCTGTGCCAGCCGCTTACTTCCAAGTTCGCTCTCATCCGACTCGTTATACATGACTGCTGTACCATTTGCCGAGGACATTCTTCCACTGTTTGTGGAATTGTTATGTACGCTGATAAAAAGATCGGCGTCCGACTTATTTGCAAGCTGTACCCTCTGATCAAAAGTAGGGTTGCTGTCGTCGGTTCTGGTATAATAAACACCGATATTGTGATCATCCTCATCAAGTATCTTTTTTAACTGAAGCACAATATCAAGATCAATTTCTTTTTCATTGACCCCCTGTTTGTTCGCTCCCGGCGCACGGCCTCCATGCCCCGCATCGATTACGACTACTTTATCATACACTTCCTGCGGTGTCAAAAAATCAAAATAATAATATGCACTGTCATATTCCGTTTTTAATTCATAAACATGATCCATTACGATCTCTATCACACCATCTTCTCCCTTGCTGGAATAAGAAAGTGTCGCAATGTGATTACTGCTTCCCGTAATCGGTCCGTTTTCAAAATAAGAGCGGTCTGTTCCCGGAATGCTGATTTTTATCGTCTGTGTCACATAATCATTTGTAAATTGAATATCAGATCCATTTATGCCCTCCGGCAGTTTCAACTGCAGCTGTCCGCCATGAACCTGTTCTGATGTATCTGCAGCAACAATTTCAAGATCTTTCATCTCTGTCTGGTTTTCCGCATATTCCTGCTCTGCTAAACGCTCTTCCCTCGATTCCACTGCCCAGGTATGGATCTGTGGAAAAAACGGAAGTCCAATGCAGACTGCCACAGTAAGCACCACAACAACTGCTGTCGCAAATTTTAATATTTTATCTTCCATGTAATAACTGCTTTCTATCGATTATCACTGAATGCCTTGATACAGAGATTGGATTTCTCTACGGTATCAACACTCACCCATTTCGAGCCATTTGCACTGATATAGCTCTCTCCATCATCTAAGTCTACATTTTCAGTCGCTTCATCCGCAGCATACTCGATTGCCATCGGATGTACGGATCCGGGTGTAATTATATACAGAACAACCGCATAACGCTCCCCCGCATCCACTTCAATTCCCTGGTTAAAGTCAACGGTATAATAACCGGCATTCCCAAGCTTGCCGGACGCAACCGGAATCATCTTCTCCAACGATGTCTCATCCTCAAACTGACGCACCACATATAATTCATACTGTGAGTCTTTTCCAGTCGCATAAAAAGATGCCGCCTTTAAGGTTTCATTCCCCTCTGCGGTAAATACATTGGCACCGTAGATGCTGTCTTTATTATAACCAAGCTGTCCAACCCATCCGCACAGATCACTCTGATAAATGTGATCATAATTATCCGTGTTTTCTATATCCGTATAAACAACATTATGTGTTCCAATGTTTGTATCATAATAGGAAATATAAAAGAAGCCGTTTTCCCCGAAATTATCTCCCCAGCTGTTCTGACAGATAAATGCTCCATCACCCTCGAGATCAGTGTTAAAATTATCCTTAGAATAAGAATCATCCCATCCGACGATCACCACATCATGGTTTGGTTTCTCTGTACCAATATAGCAGTATGCATCTGTGCTTTTGTTATAATATGGGGAGGAAGACTGTGAACTGCGCAGTGCATTGTAAATGGATGTCTGTACTCCGCCGTATTTGAATACAGCTTCCTTGATCTTTTCATAATCTTTGCTTTCAATGATCTGCATTTCCTGCACATGTTTTACCGCGGTAAGATCCTCATTTGTCTGATTATCTCCATAAGGATCATCTTTTTCATAGACAGGTCCCTTCCATGCTGCAAGATATGCCATTCCCATGGTATATTCCCCACCGTCATTCTGCGTCATATTAAATCCGTTACAGAGTGTCATATGATCCACAGAATACTGCTCACTCTCCTCCGGCAGAAGCGATGATTCCAGCGCCCCTAACGCCGCAAATGACCAGCAGGTTCCATAACTTCCCTGATTACGCACTTCTGATGTCCGGTTTTTCGTCCGCAGATCATAACTGGTCGGCACGATCGACGCATCTGAATTATCCGCAGCCTGTGCCTCATTTTCCTGCATGTTCCAGCTATATGTATAATCCATATATTGTGAGAGATCATTGAGACTGACATAATACTCATTATCTATCATGGTAAACGGAGAAGTGATCTTTTCAATGTCCCCATTCACGGTCGCAGTCTCCTGATCCAGGGAAAATGATATGTTGCTGGAATGTTTTTCCACCACAAGCCTGTCCCCGTCATAAATATGTGCGCTGCAGTTTAAGGCATCCCGCAAAATGGAAACCGGCATCATAATGTCTAAATTGTCATCCATATAAAATTTGTATTTCTCATTGGTATACTGTTTATTATCAATGATCACAGACAGCAGATTATCATTCACACTTGATGCAATCAGCGGATTCCAGGTTTCTGCTTCTAAACTCGCTCCGCGGAAACTGCCGATCTGCTCATACTCAGCACCAGGTATATTATATTTTATCAAAAAAGCAATCGCCACAATTCCACCAAAGGCAATAAATCTTTTCGAATAATGCATGAATCAGAATCTCCTTAATGAAAATTATCCCGTTTTGGCGGTTTCGGTCCCATAAACTGATAAAAATATGTCTTTAACATTCCGTTGTAGATCTTGCGGTTTTTATCTGCCTTCCGTCCTATGTAACGCTCGGTGTCCTCATAACTGGTGATCAGATACATAGACCATGCATCCAGTCTGCGGTAAGCCTCCCCGATCTGACTGTATAATTCCGGCAGATCCGCCTTATCCTCTAAACGCTCTCCGTATGGCGGGTTTGTCACGATAAAACCGTATTTCTTTGGATGGTGCAGTTCTGCCACTGGTCTCTGCTGGAAATGAATCAGGTGGTCAACTCCTGCACGTTTTGCATTCTCCCGCGCCGCCTTAACCACATCACCGTCAATGTCATATCCCTGGATATCCACGGTAATGTCATCATTTACCATGTCCTGTGCCTCTTTTACGCATTCATACCACACCTTACGGTCAATGATGTTTGTCCACTGCTCTGCCGTAAATTCACGGTTCATTCCCGGTGCAATATTAGCAGCGATCATTGCCGCCTCAATCGGAAATGTACCACTTCCACAAAACGGATCCACGAGACTACGGTCCGGTCTCCACGGTGTAAGCATAAGCAGGGATGCCGCAAGTGTCTCCGTCAGCGGAGCCTTGCTCGTTAAAGTACGGTATCCTCTTTTGTGCAGAGAATCCCCTGATGTATCAAGTGTCACCATCACTTCATCCTTTAGCAGGAAAATACGCACCGGGTACGGCGCCCCATCCTCCGGGAACCACTCCTTATGATACTGCTGCTTTAACCGCTCCACCATCGCTTTTTTCGCGATCGACTGAATATCGGACGGACTGAACAGTTTACTCTTGATGGAGGATGCTTTTTTAACCCAGAACTTACCGTTTTCCGGGATATAATTTTCCCATGGAAGCGCTTTGATTCCCTGAAATAATTCCTCAAACGTTTCTGCATGAAAACGTCCCACCTGGATCAGGACACGTTCTGCCGTGCGCAGGAAAATATTCGCCCGGCAGATTGCTTCCTCATCTCCGGTAAATGTGATCCTTCCGTCTTCTACTCTGCCTATCTCATAGCCAAGATCATAAATCTCTCTTTTCAATACCGCCTCTAACCCAAAATGGCACGGTACCACAAGCTCATATGTTTTCATGAATTCTCCTTAACTGTTTCTTTTACCTTAGTACTATATTATCCGTTCTAAAATACCCTGTCAATGTTAATCATAACCATTATAGCGTCTGATTGCCTGCATTCCTCCAACAACGGTATACACCTCATAGCCACATTTTGAAAGCTGTCTTGCTGCTAAAAGACTCGTACTGCCATATTCACAGTAAACTAATAGTGTTCTATTTCTGTTAAAATGCCGCATCCACCCATCGATCTCCTCATATGGACAACAGTATGCTCCCCTAAAATGCCCTTCCCGGTAAGATTCCCGTTCCCTTACATCCAAAACCAGGGCATGCTTATTTAAAATAATCTGTTCCATCTCGCGTGGATGGATCGTAAAAAAAGCCATACTCCCTCCGAAATAAAAACAGATTACAAAGCTCTGCCCTGTAATCTGTTCTTCTGATAATGTTTTTTCCTTACATTATATGCAGTTTCCGGTACCCGTGTTCTTATTTTGATACGTTAGAACCTGTACTGTTCTGTCCGGATTTATTCTGTCCGTTGCTGTTTGTTGCTTTGTTGGAAGACTTATTTTTTGAGCTGTTCTGCTCATAACTATTCTCATAGCTGTCCTCGTAACTGTTTCTGCAATTAGATCCACTGTTTGCATTGTCTGCATTCTTTGCCATTTCTTTCTCCATTCCGGTGCTGTTCTGCACCTTGTTTACTACAATTTCGTTTACATGCAATTTTCCTTACACCCAATTCTGATTACGCATAATCTTCCTTACACGCAATTTTGAGTACATGAAACTTTAATTACATGAAACTTTTATTGCAAGAATATTATGGGAAGAAATTCTCTAAATTATACATACAGTTACATCATAAATTATACATACAATTACATCATATAATATTCTAAATTATCCTTCAGTTCATCCGTGATCTTACCACCGGCCTTCTGATATTTATCATAGACTCCCTTGATACGCTGAATCTTTTTCGTAATTAAAATATCATATTTCTGCCATGCATTCTGATACATTGGATTGGACTTTAACTCTTCTCTGATCTCCTTGGAAAATGGACAGTATGTCACAAGGATCTCTCTTGAAACTTTATTTAAACGGAAGCTTCCCTTTGATTCATATTTGATCCAGTTCTGATAATCTTTCACAAACACCTCGCGGTAATTATTTTTTCCACGAAGCAATGCACTTTTTATCTTCTCTTTTGCCTCAGTCGAAAGATCATGATTCTTCTTATAAAACTGAATATAATCACAATACTCTGCCGTCAGGGATTTATCGCGGATATCATTCCAGTGAACCCCTTGAATTTTACGACAGATCTCCCAACGGTAACGGCCGGTCGTTTCAACCATCATATCATCGAGATCAACTGCCGTAAAAATAGGGAACATATATCTTGCCGGTGTATCACGTCTGACCCCCGCTGTTTCCTGCCACATCATAGCTCTTGTTCCAGCGTTCGGCATCAGAATAATATTCGGAAGTACCTCTTTCATGATCTCCTCGCGATTGATTCCCTTGTCCGGATCAGAAAATACAACGCCTCTGTAAAATACGGAAAAATCAACTTTCCGCACTTTATTCATGGCATCTTCGATTTTCTGTGCCGTAACGAGCATCTTATCAACGGAATTGATCAGATCATTTTCGCCAAGGATCGGACAGAATGTTGAAACTCTGCCGTATGTAACACGGTTTCCGGAAGTAAACATATTCTGTATCTCAAATTTTACCTTCATCTCACGGTTATTCGCATAATCGCGCATCTGTTTTTCATTTACTTTTCCGGTCTTTTTCAGTTCTGCCAGATAGCCCGCATAATCTAAGTCAAATTCGTTTTTTGACGGTTCATTCTGACCGTTATAAATCGTTTTTAACCATTCAAAAATAGTAAAAATATGCTCTGAATTGCAAAGTTCTAAATGTTCTGTCAGATCGTAAAGGATATTGGCATTATCCTCACCTACCATCTGTACATCCATAAATCCGAAATTCAAAAACATCTCTATGATCGGTGTCGGTTCATCATCATCTTTCATCACATTCATAAATACTTTATAATATGCATCATAAAAGACCTGTGAAAGCTGTTTTCTAAGCTGGAACACTTCCGCATCCGTGGAAAGCATATCCGGAAGCTCCCTGTATTTCCGGATCAGATTACGCATATCTTCGATCCGTTCCGGTGTATATCCGGCATAGGTCAGGATATGTTCTAAGCAGTCTTCTGACTCTTCTTCCTCTTCATCCCACTCATCATCCGAAACATTATCATCTTCCCCCGGCGTCGCAAACTCATCCATCGCATACTGGGTAAAGTCGTGATTTTTGTATTCATTCAGACGATAGGATACCAGTTTGTCATCATAGATATTTAATTTGCGGATCACTTCCGCAATTTTATCCATACGTTCTTTTAACGGCGTCACATCATAATGATTCATTTCCGCCTGTATTACAAGTTCAAAATAAAGATGGAATAAATCGTTTTCAGATTCTGATAACAGGATATCCTGATTATATTTTAAATAATCAACCATCTCGATAATTCCCTGCATCACTCGCCTTGTCTGATAGGAAGCCTCCATAATAGCCCCGATACAGAGACTGTCGTCTTTTTGCATGAGTTTTATGTATTCATCAAGATATCCTTTTTTTGTAAGGCTTGTACTGTTATTAACCTCCCAGTTTTCTGCCATATGTACCATATCAAGCGGTTTAAAGTTGTCCATCCTCGTAAACCCCTGTCCATCGATACGCATCTGACTGCAGAGCATGGTATAGTCGTTATATTCCGTTTCCACAAACGTATGGAACTGTCTTACCAGATTTTTAAATCCAGCATACATCTCAAGCAGCATCTGCCTCTGCTTTAATGCAGCACGAAGAAGCGTGCCTCTCATACTCTCCTGCCCATTTAATGCATTGATCAGATCATCTGCTGTATTGTATGGAAAAACTGCAAGCACAGAATCTTCTCTCGCAATATAATCGCACAAAAACCGGTCTTTTTCCGAGACACCGATCACACTTTCTTTGTTCAGAACAATCCTCGCATAGGAATTTCTCTGTACGACCGAACCTTCTAAAATTAAATACCATGCTTTTACTTTTTCTTTTTGTTTTGCAATGATCTGATTTTTCTGTACTTTAATCGTTTCCATATATCCTGTCTCCTGTCAGCTTTTCACGCTGCAACACTTTTTGTTTTACACCGCCATTATTTTTTGTTTTTCTTAATTTTTAACAATTCATCTAGCAGACATTTTGCTGCTTCGTCCTTACTCATAAGTGCAAGTTCTTTTTCCCAGTCTTCTGTAATCAGAGTCAGCACATTGGTATCACCAGCAAATCCGGCTCCCTGCTGTTTTAAATTATTTGCAGCGATCATATCAAGATTTTTCTTTTTGCGTTTTGCCCTGGAATTTTCCAACATATGCTCTGTTTCCATGGAAAATCCACATAAGACCGTATTGCCTTTATTTTTTCCGAGTTCTGCAAGAATATCCGTCGTTTTTTCCAGTGCGAGTGATAACTCACCTTCTGATTTTTTAATTTTCTCATCTGCGGTATGCGCCGGTGTGTAATCTGCCACTGCCGCAGCCTTTACGATAATGTCCTGTTCTTTTGCACATTCCATGACCGCCTGATACATATCTTTTGCAGATGTTACGGGAACCGTTTTTACAAACATCGGCGGTTCTAATGCCGTCCTGCCTGTAACCAGTGTCACTTCTGCACCTCTTAACATTGCGTTCTTTGCTATGGCATACCCCATCTTTCCGGTAGAATGATTTGATATAAAACGTACCGGGTCGATTGCTTCCTGTGTCGGTCCTGCTGTTACCAGTACTTTCAGTCCCTGCATATCCTTCTCAAATGCCAGTTCCCTTAAAACATACTCCACCAGCGTCTCTTCAGACGGAAGTTTTCCATCACCGGTATCACCATTTGCAAGCATGCCGCATACCGGATCTATCATCTCATACCCATGCCGCTTCAGTTTTTCCAGATTCTCCTGCACGATCGAATTGTGATACATATTATGATTCATCGCCGGTGCAACCAGTACTTTACAGGTACATGCCATCACTGTCGTAGTCAGCATATCATCCGCAATCCCGTTTGCTATCTTACCAATCACATTTGCAGTTGCCGGTGCAAGTAATACAAGATCTGCCTGCTTTGCCAATGCAACATGTTCCACCGAAAATTCAAAATTACGGTCAAATGTATCAATCAGACATTTATTGCCGGTCAGTGTTTCAAATGTTGTTGCTGTAATAAAGTTTGTTGCATTCTGTGTCATCAGAACATGTACGTTACAATGCATTTTCTTTAGCATCCGCGCCACATTCGGCATCTTGTATGCTGCAATCCCTCCTGTTACACCAAGAAGTACTGTCTTTCCCTGAAGCATTTTATTTTCCTCCTGCTCTCGTTCTTTTACGATACGATGCTTTTTAAAAATATTTTATACTGTTTTTGTATATTTCGCAACAAAAGATTTCATGCGACAAATTACATGCAATTTTCTATGACAAAAAAGAGACATGATAATATCATGTCTCTTTTCATACGTGCGCGAGAAGATTCGAACTCCCGACACCTTGGTCCGTAGCCAAGTGCT
>OGIA01002106.1_pt1 | contig 9912 bp, 9 predicted proteins | sample 1571671 | NCBI WGS metagenome assembly OGIA01 (sample SAMEA2582027, study PRJEB24529) | metagenome | biome: Human gut stool | place: China | collected 2011
GGCACGGCCAGGGTCATGCGTTCCTGGGCCTCGGAGAGCAGGATCTCCCAGGGGCGCAGGCCGTCGTACTTGAGGGGGGCCTTGGCGATGTCCAGCACGCAGCCGCCGGTGTCTTCGGCCATTTCGCCCACGGAGGAGGAAAGGCCGCCGGCGCCGTTGTCGGTGATGGCGTTGTACAGGCCCAGGTCACGGGCGCGCATGATGAAGTCGTACATCTTGCGCTGGGTGATGGGGTCGCCGATCTGCACGGCCGTGGCCGGGGAACCTTCGTGCAGTTCCTCGGAGGAGAAGGTGGCGCCGTGGATGCCGTCCTTGCCGATGCGGCCGCCGGTCATGACGATGATGTCGCCCACTTCGGCCTTCTTTTCCCAGCCCTTGCGGCCGTTGACGTCGGTGGGGATCACACCCACGGTGCCGCAGTAGACCAGGGGCTTGCCCAGGTAGCGTTCATCGAAGACCAGGGAGCCGTTGACGGTGGGGATGCCGGACTTGTTGCCGCCGTGTTCCACACCTTCGCGCACGCCTTCCAGCACGCGGCGGGGATGCAGCAGGCGCGGGGGCAGTTCCTTGTCATAGAAGGGGGAGGCGAAGCAGAACACGTCGGTGTTGCAGATGAGTTCCGCGCCGAGGCCGGTGCCCATCGGGTCGCGGTTCACCCCCACGATGCCGGTCAGCGCCCCGCCGTAGGGGTCCAGGGCGGAGGGGCTGTTGTGGGTCTCCACCTTGATGCAGGCGTCGTAGCCGTTGATGAAGGCGATGACGCCGGCGTTGTCCTTGAACACGGACTTGCAGTAGTCGTCGTCGCCCAGGCGCTTGCGGATGGCGGCCGTGGCGTCACGGATGCAGGTCTTGTACAGGTTGTTGACCTCTTCGCGCTGGCCGGTCTCCTTGTTCTCGTAATGGATGCGGGAGGCGAAGATCTTGTGCTTGCAGTGTTCGGACCAGGTCTGGGCCAGCACTTCCATTTCCACGTCGGTGGGGTCGGCGGGCAGACCGGCGGCCTTGCGGCGGGCCTGTTCGTCAGGGGTGGCGAACTGGTCGCGGATGCAGTGCAGTTCGCGCAGGGTCAGGGCCCAGGTGTTGTCGCGGCTGGCTTTCTGCAGGGCCTCGTCGTCCATGCTGGACAGGGGCACCACGTCCACGGTGTCGTTGGCTTCGCCGGTGACCTTGGCGGCCTGGGCTTCGAAGCCGGGCTGGGCCTGCCATTCTTCGGCGCTCTTGACGCGGAAGCGCTGGATCAGGGTGTTGCAGAGCAGGTCGCGGGCCAGGGCCTCCACCTCTTCACGGCCGAGCATGCGGTCGGGCGTGCAGGTGATGCGGTACTGCACCGAGGTGTAGACGCGCAGGCTGTCACGGGCGATGCCCAGCACCATGGCGGCGGTGTCACGGGCGGTGCGGCCTTCGTTGTCGGTGACGCCGGGGCGGTAGCCCACTTCCACGATCCAGTGGGGGGCGGGTTCCACGAAGGGCAGCGGCTCCAGCGAGGCCTGCTGCAGGATGGGGTCGTGCCAGATGCCTTCGTCCACCAGACGGTTCACCTGGGCGGCATCCAGACCGTCCACGGTGTAGACTTTGATCTGACGGATGGCGGCAACGGGGATCTGCAGCGCCTTGAGCAGATGCAGCGCCGTCTTGCGGCCCTGGGTATCGGTAATGTTGGCATGAAGCCCGGTTTCCACACGATAGAGCATACGGTCCTCGCTTTGGCGGCGGGAATCCCGCCGGTTCTCCGTAATAAGGCGATTATTTTTTGCGGTCGCGAACGTAGTCGGCCATTTGTTGCAGGATGTCCTGTTCCGGTCCCGAGGGCAGGGTGGCCCGGGCCGCGCGGGCCTTGTCCAGATAGCCTTCGGCAGCCATGCGCGTGGCCTGGTCGAAGCCGGCCGCACGGATGCTGTCAGCGATGCGCTCGGCGTCGCTGTCGGTGAAGGAAGCGTCATTGAAGGCCTGGTCGAAGGCCGCGCGGGCGGCATCGTCCAGGCTGTCGCGGTACATGCGCAGGGGCGGGGTCAGTTTGCCCTCGCGCACGTCGCCGCCCGAAGGTTTGCCCGTGACGCTCTGGGGGGCGAAGTCCAGGGCGTCGTCCACGATCTGGAAGGCCATGCCGATGTTCTCGCCATACGCGGCGGCGGCTTCCACCAGGGCATCGTCGGCACCGGCGCGCAGGGCGCCCAGCTGGCACGAGGCCCGGATCAGCCAGGCCGTCTTGCCGCGGATGATCTCCTCGTATTCCTCGGCGCTGGTCTCCACCTGATGCTGGGCCGCGATCTCCAGAATCTCGCCGGCGGCGGTGCGGCTGGTGGCCTCGGAGAAGCAGAGGCACAGGCGCGGGTCGCCGCACTGGGCCACCAGGGCATTGGCATGGGCCAGCATGGCATCGCCGGCCAGGATGGTGCTGGTGGCGTTGAAAATGGTGTGTGCGGCGGGTTTGCCGCGACGGGTATCGGCATTGTCCAGCACGTCGTCATGCAGCAGCGTGGCGGCATGGAGCATCTCCATGGTGACGGCCAGATCGTAGATGTCTTTTTTGTCATAGCCCAGCAGGCGGGCCATGAGGATGGTCAGCAGGGGGCGCAGGCGTTTGCCGCCCGCTTCGAAAATGTGGCGGGCGATGGGGCGCACGGGATGGGGCAGGCCCTCGGCGGCCCGGGAAAGAGCCTTGTTGATGGGGGGCAGTTCCAGTGCCAGACGGGCTTTCAGAAGCAGCATAGCGACATCTCGGTTTATGGTGCGGGGCGCCAGATATCCGCCAGACGGCGCATGGCTCCCGGAAAATCCGTTTCATGCGGTGCGCGCGGCCCCACCCGGTTGGAAACGCTGCGTACCTCCACACAGGCGATGCCCTGGCGGGCGCAGGCCAGCGCCACGGCAAAACCTTCCATATTTTCCAGCAGGGCCCTGGGATGGGCCTGCCGGAGCTGTCCCACACGCTGCCGGGAAGCGCTGACGCCCGCCACGCTCAGGGACGTGGCCGCGGGCAGGGAGCACAGCCCGTGCAGGCAGGCGGGCAGCTGCGCGGGAGCGGCCAGGGGCAGACGGTCGAAGACCGGCCCGTGCGGCCCTTCCCACTGGGGAAAACCGAACGACGGGCCGTCCACAGCCGTCCCGTCGTGCAGGCCGTATTCCGGCCAGATCTCTTCCTCCACCCGCCAGAGCGAACGGAGGGGCGCCCGTTGCAGGTCCATGCTGCCGGCCACGCCCACGTTGAGCACCAGCGAGACCGCATGTCCGGCCTGTCGGGCCCCGGCCAGTGCCAGCCCCATGCCGAGGGCGGCGTTGACGGGCCCCACGCCGGTGATGCAGGCCAGGGCCGGCAGGCCCAGGTGCAGGGGCAGCAATTCCTGCTCCGGCAGGCCGGTCTGCGCCGCCGGGCCGCATGCCGCTCCGGGAGCGGGCCCCAGGGCCTGTTCCGGCAGGGCGGACAGCAGTTCGCGGGCGGTAGCGGCACAGACCAGCAGCACGGCGCTTACAGTCTCCAGTAGTCGATGCCCGCGGCGCGCATGGCCTGCGGGTCGAAGAAGCCCTTCACGTCCATGAGCACGGCCTTGTTGCCGTCCTTGCAGCGGGCCTTGATGTCTTCGGGCGTCAGGGCGGCGTAGGCCTTGTGGCTCACGGCCAGCAGCACGGCATCCAGGTCGCGCAGCTGGTCCAGATCCACCAGCTCCTGCCCGTATTCGCGCATGGCTTCGGCCGGGTCGGCCTCGGCGTCATGCACCAGCGGGACCACATTATATTCCTTGAGTTCGCGGATCACGTCCACCACGCGGGTGTTGCGCAGGTCGGGCACGTTCTCCTTGAAGGTGAAGCCCAGGATGCCCACGCGCGCGCCGCTGACCACGTTGCCGTTCTTGATCAGGCGCTTGACCAGGCATTCGGCCACATATTTGCCCATGTTGTCGTTGGTGCGGCGACCGGCTAGGATGACTTCGGGGTGGAAGCCCATCTCCTCGGCCTTGAAGGTCAGGTAGTAGGGGTCCACGCCGATGCAGTGGCCGCCCACCAGTCCGGGACGGAAGGGCAGGAAATTCCATTTGGTACCGGCGGCTTCCAGCACTTCGAGGGTGTCGATGCCCAGGCGCTCGAAGATGATGGCCAGCTCGTTCATGAGCGCGATGTTCAGGTCGCGCTGGGTGTTCTCGATGACCTTGGCGGCCTCGGCCACCTTGATGCTGGAAGCACGGTGGATGCCCGCCTTGACCACGGAGCCGTAGACCTGGGCCAGCAGGTCGGCCGTGGCCTGGTCGGAACCGGAGACGATCTTTTTGATGGTCTCCAGGGTGTGGACCTTGTCACCGGGATTGATGCGCTCCGGCGAGTAGCCCACGGTGAAATCCGTGCCGTAGGTCAGGCCGGATTCCTGCTCCAGGATGGGCACGCAGATCTCTTCGGTGAGGCCGGGGTAGACCGTGGATTCATAGACCACCACGCAGCCCTTGGGCATGTGGCGGCCCACGGTGTGGCTGGCGCCCACCACGGGGGTGAGGTCGGGGGAGCGGTGTTCGTCGATGGGGGTGGGCACGGCCACGATGATCACGGCGGCCCGGGCCAGGTCGGCAGGGTCGCAGGTGTACTCGATCGTGGCGGCGGCCAGGGCCTCGTCGGTCACTTCGTTGGTGCGGTCATGGCCTTTGCGCAGCTCTTCGATGCGTCCGGCGTTGATGTCGAAACCGAGCACGTTCATGTGGCGGGAAAAAGCCACGGCCAGGGGCAGGCCCACATAGCCCAGGCCCACCACGGCCAGGGTCTGTTCACGATTCTGCAGGGCAGCGAAATCCACCATCGTTTTATCCTTTACAAAAATGCCTGTTTCCGCCATGTGAAAGACATGACTTTTGACTGGAAACCATTTCTTGTGGCATTGGGTTTGGCCATCCTTCTGGAAGGCCTGGTCTGGGCTCTGGCTCCCGACGCCATGCGACGGGCAGTGATCCTCATCGCGCAGATGCCCAAAAGCTCCATACGGGTCCTCGGGCTGGCGGCGCTGGCTCTGGGCCTCTTTCTTGTATGGCTGGCCCGCAGCGCCTGAGCTTGAGACTTTTTTCCGCATGCATGACGGCGTCCCTTGGGGCGCCGTTTTTTTGTGCCGGAGGATGGCGCCGGTTCGTCCCGCCTGCGGCGGGGAAGCCGGCGCTATCGCAGCGCGCTGGCCCGCTAGCGGGCCTTTTCGCCCACATGCAGGCAGACGATGCCCGACGTGAGCTTGATATGCCAGGCCCGCGCGAAACCGGCATCGGTCATTTCCTTTTCCAGGGCCGGGGCCGTGGGGAAATTGCGGATGGTCTCGGCCAGATACTCATAGGCGCCCGGGTCGCGGGAGACCATCTTGCCGATACGCGGCAGGATCCTGTCCAGATAAAAATTGTACAGACCGCCCCAGATGCGTTCGCTGCCGGAGCCGAACTCCAGGATGCAGGCGCGGCCGCCGGGGGTGAGCACGCGCAGCATCTCGGCAAAGGCCTCGGAGCGCGGCTTGATGTTGCGGATGCCGAAGGCCATGGTCACGCAGTCCACCGAAGCGTCGGGCAGGGGCAGCTTTTTGGCGTCAGCGGCCACGGGCATGATGGCCCGGGCATTGTCGCCCTTGAGCTTGTGCAGGCCGCGCTGGAGCATGGGCGGGCAAAAGTCCATGGCGGGCACCTGCACATGCGGGTATTTGCGGCGGATGGCCAGCGAGACGTCCAGGGTACCTGCGGCCAGGTCGAGCACGCGGTTGGTGCTGCCCACGCGCACGTTCTTGGCCAGCACATGGCGCCAGTAATAGTCGATGCCCAGGCTCAGCGTATGGTTGAGCAGGTCGTAGAAGCCGGCGATGCGGCCGAACATGCCGGAGACGGCAGCGTCATGCTGGGGGCGGGGATCAGTCACGTCCGGCCTCCCTGGGCGCGTTGCCCTGGCGGATGGCTTCGCAGACCACGCGGTACACGGCGGGAAAGACCTCGGCGAAGTTGCCCGGCGAAACCGTGCGCGTCTCGATGAATTTGGCGGTCAGCTCCTTGGCGACCTGAAGGGCTTCCTTGCTGTCTTTGTCCATACCTGGCCTCGTGGCATACAAAATGAAAAACCCGTCCACTGGGGAATGGCCTTGACCCACAACGGGAAAACGCCGGACGGGTAAAGGAACGGAAACGGCGGCCCCCGCCCCTTTTGTTTTTGATTCGGGCCTGTACAGGACTGCTGCCTGCAAAAGGCCGTCCGTCAGCATATGCGCTAACGGTGCGCTTGGCAAGTCGATGCCCCCGCGGGAGCGGGGGCGGAAAAGGCCGTGCGCGCAGGGAAAAAGGCCGCTCAGGCCTGGTCCGCCATCAGGCGCCGGATCTCTTCATGCAGTATCCGCGCCGCAGCGGCGGCGGCCGCCTTTTCCACGTATTTGTCAAAATCCGTCATCAGGTCGCCAAGCTGGTGTTCCAGGGCTTCCACCCGCTGTGCCAGCATCCGCCGCTCTTCCTCAAGACGGGCCACGCGTTCGCTGTCCGCAGTGGCCGGAGCGTCCTGCAGGGCCTGTACCTGTTCTTCCAGATGGGTGAGGCGTTCCACGGTCTCCATGAGCAGGGTGCCGTCACTGTGGCTGCCCCCGGTCTGGCTCTCCAGACTGTCGAGACGCTGCAGCATCTCCTGGCGTTCGCCCTCCAGCGCGGAAAGGCGCTCCATGCTTTCCATAAGCAGGACGCTGTCGGGCGCTCCGGCCATGCTGCCGGAGGCGGTGTCTGCCGTGGCGGGCAGGGCCTGCACCTGCTCTTCCAGATGGGTGAGACGCTCCACGGTCTCCATGAGCAGGGTGGCGTCGCTGTGGCCGTTCCCGGCCTGGCCTTCCAGGGCGCTCAGGCGACGGTCGAGCTGGCGGCAGCTTTCTTCCAGGCTGCTGATGCGCTCCAGGCTTTCCGGCAGCAGGGGGCTTTCGGTGCCGGTCTGCGCTGCCAGAGCGGCCAGATGCAGGCCCGTATCGCCGATCACGGCCGCGGAGGCATCCAGCTGGGCCTCCCAGTCCCGGGCGGGGGGCACGTCCTCGACGGCGGGCGCGGGGGACGGCACGGGCTCGTGATCCTGGACAGGCAGCAGGAGCAGGTCGTCAGGAGCCGGGGCGGCCGTTGCCGGAGCCTCGTCGGGCAAGGGGAGGGGCTCAGGCGTTTTGGGGCTGTTTTTCGGCAGGTCAGGGCCTTTTTCGATAAGGTCCGTCAGTTCGATGATCTCGTTTTGCTCGGCAGATGCGGCCATGGGCGCCTCTCATGCAGGATGGTTGGTGATCCGGTTCCTCAACGGCTTGCCCTGCATAGCAGCTCATGCTCCAAAAGGCAAACCGCCAAAAAGAAAAGCCGCGGTTTCCCGCGGCTTGCAATGCGAAAATGGATGACGGCCTACGGATGGCACTTGGACTTGGCGCAACCGGTGAGGTCCTTCTTCAGGTCAGGCTTTTCGGCCACGACCTTGACGTGACAGGACAGGCAGCTCTGATGCTTCAGGGGGGCATCAGCCTTTTCCTTGGCGTGCATCACATAGTACAGGCTGTTGGTCCCCTTCTTGTCCTTCAGGTTGTCATGACAGCCGGCGGTGGCGCACTTGGCATAGCTTTCCTTGCCGTCCACAGGGTGGTGGCAGACGACGCATTCCACGGTCTTGTGGGTGGAGTGGTTGAAGGTCACCGGCTTCTTGGGATTGGAACCTTGCAGGACGAGACCGTCAGCCGGGACAGGGGGCTGGGCCGCGATGGCGGGCACGGACAGGGCCAGAGCCAGGACACCGGCAGACAACAGGGCGAACTTCATGACAACCTCCTCACAGGCTAGTCGAACCTTGGGACGCGCGGAACGGCTCCGGGACGTCACAGACAGATAACAAATCAATACGCCGGGTTGCAGAATGTGTCAACGTGGGTGGCGGAAAATCCGCACGGCCTTCGGGCAGGCGGGAACGCCGGAAAAACGTCCGCCTGCCGTGAAGTTGTAGTACGATTTTATAAAATTTTTCTTGAAAATCGAAAGATTACGCGCTGCCTTCCCGTTCTCCGCCCGCACTGAACAGCGGCAGGGTCCGGTGCGTCAGGTGGACATTGTCCGGCACAAAAATATTTTTTTCCAGCCGCAGGCCCGCATCCACGCGTACCTCCCGGCCCAGATGGGCCCCTTCTTCCACGATGACGCCCTCACCCAGGTGCGCGCCTTCCCCCAGATGGACATGGTCCTCCAGGCGGCAGCCTGCCTCCAGACGCGCTCCGGCCCGCAGCACGCAGCCCGTGCCGGTACGGCAGCCCGCTGCCAGCGAGGCATCGGCAAAGATGAGGTTCCCGGCGCCGACGAGGATATCCCGCTCCCTGTGGGCATCAGGATGGACCGCACTGACCAGAGTGAAGCCCAGTTCCCGCAGGGCGTCGTGCAGCAGACGGCGCAGTTTGGCAGCCTGCTTGTGCGGGGCCGTGACCACGGCCCGGGAGAAGTCCGGCCGCAGGCGGGCCAGGTCGGCGTCCCGGCCCAGCGGGGGCACGCCCGCCTCTGCCGCGAAGTCACAACGCGGACCGTGGATGACGCCCGCAGGGACCAGCCCGGCAGCCTGCAACAGCGGTACGGCCGCGGCGCACAGGCTGCCGCCACCCACCAGCAGGACCGCGTCCCGCCCTTCGTTCATTACGATCTCAGACATCATCCCTCCGCAAAATGCTGTTCGACAGGGCCACGGCCAGGGTCAGCTGGCCGGCCACCTTGGTTTTTTCCACCAGCAGACGGGCGGCCGGAGCGTCCGTGCCGTCTGTTTGCTGTCCGTTTCCTGTTCCCGCCGGTGGGCCGTCCTTCAGCGCACTCCGGCTCACAGGCGACGCCCCCTCGCCATCCTCCTGCATCATACCGGTCGCGGCCATCCGCCGGGCCGCCAGCAGGCAGGCCGCCTCACAGACACTGAAGGGTGCGCAGGCGAAGCGTTCCCCTGCCGCCGTGGACGGGTGCGGTGTGCTGACGGCGGCCAGTTCCGCGGCATCGAAGGTCAGCAGGGGCAGGCCCAGACGCCGGGCCAGTTCCTGCAAGGCCGGTTCTTGGGCCTTTTCCGTCACGGTCGCCAGGGCCGCCAGAGCCTGGGGCTCCAGTCCGTGGCGCAGCAGCAGGCCTTCCACGGCTGTGGCCACCAGCGGCGCAGGGATACCCTTGCGGCAGCCCAGCCCCAGTACCAGCGAGGGCAGGGCCACCCGCAGGCGGCCTTGCCGTGCGGGCAGACGTTGCCAGTGTACGCAGACTGCGGGCCCGTCCTGTTCCGGCAGATGCTCCTGCCGCAGGAATCCTCCCCCTTCTCCGTTCGTCACCGCGCCGCAGGGGTCCCACAAGGGCAGGGGCCGCCCTTCCAGCCAGCAGGCCTGGGCCGGAGGCAGCTGGTCCCAGTCCAGGATGCGCAGGCCCGCTGCCTGGAGGAAAAGGTCCAGCGCAGGGCGCTCGCCGCAGTCCGTGGCCGTGGTGATGACAGGCACGGCATCCAGCAGGGCGGCCACATGGCGGCACAGGCTGTTGCCGCCGCCCCAGTGTCCGGCCAGCAGGCTGATGACGAAACGGCCGTCCGGCGAGATGACCAGGACAGGCGCGTCCGTGCTCTTGTGTTCCAGCAGGGGCGCCACGGCCCGCACGGCGATGCCTGTTGCGCCTATAAAGATCTGGGGAACTTCTGCGGCCTGCCGGGCTGCATCCATGATGCCGGCAAACGGCAGGCAGTCTTCCGGGGCAAAACGTTGCGGCGCGGACAGGCGGCATTCCGCCAGCGTCTCGCCCGACGGCCCGCGCCACGGCGCTACGGCCATGGCTTCCCGCAGGCGTCGGGCCAGCGGCAAGGCCGCGCTGCTCAGGACATGACAGATACAATGCATGGGATTTCGGTGGGGTTGGTGGTGGAAGAGGGGCGAGGGGGAAGGGGGGCCCTTTTGGAAAAGGGCCCCCCTTCCCCCTC
>OGIA01002115.1_pt1 | contig 9856 bp, 6 predicted proteins | sample 1571671 | NCBI WGS metagenome assembly OGIA01 (sample SAMEA2582027, study PRJEB24529) | metagenome | biome: Human gut stool | place: China | collected 2011
GTCATGCAAGGAGCCGATGAAATCGACGTTGTCATGAACTTAGGCTATTTCCTCGAAGAAAATTATGACGAACTTAGCGAAGAAATTCAAGAGATCAAAGAAAGCTGCCGTGATGCCAAACTGAAGGTCATCCTTGAGACAGGTGCTCTCCAGACTCCCGAAAGCATTCAGAAGGCGGCTGTCCTCGCAGTCTATTCCGGTGCGGACTTCATCAAGACATCGACAGGGAAAGGTTATCCGGGAGCCACTCCGGAAGCCGTTTACACGATGTGCCAAGTCTTGAAAAAGTACCATTCCATCACGGGAAAGCGTGTCGGTATTAAAGTTGCAGGCGGTGTCCGCACGGCAGAAGAGGCTGTCCGCTACTATACCATCGTCAAGGAAGTATTAGGAAACGATTGGTTGAATAAAGACCTGTTCCGCATAGGAGCCAGCAGTTTGGTGGAAGACATCGAACACCGTCTGGGAAAATAAGAAGAAAAGCAACGGGATATTTCTCACAAACCCATAGTCTTTTCTTCCAAAGATAACGACATAAATTCGGCTACACCCGGATGTTCCCTCCCACTACACCCGGATCTACCCTAAACGAACACCCGGATGCAGGGATCGCCTACATCCGGGTGTCGTCGTGTTTATATAAGCAGTTTATTCATCTTTCTCTGTATCTTCCGGAAGTTTTTCCAAGGTGCTATGCGCATTCAAGGGAGAGACAACAGAACGTCCCAACTGACTTTCCAATTGCTGCCTGGCCACTTTGGCGACCTTGCCGCCTTCCATCGCTACAGAGGCGTTTTCATCGAAATTTTGAGGGTTCTTTACTTGCGAAAGTTCCGTTGTGGAGGCTTCGGCAAGCATATTCAAGATCAACTCCGTATTAGTCATATTATCCCGGAGGTTTTCTTTCTTAAGCCCCTTATACGCCTTATATTCTTTCGTTGTCTTATCAGACCAAGTCTTTGTGATAATATCGGTCAAAGAAGCGAACTGTACCCCTTCTTCCATTCCACAACGCTTCCATTCGTCCGTCAGATTCTTACGGATCTCAATGCTTTTTAATCGTTGATTGATCCAGCTGTCAGAGTATCCCAAACGTTTATATTCCCACATAGCACGATCTATCGTCAATTCAGGATCCTGCAATTCATCGATTCTTTCACTGGCAATCTGCGCCATCCACCCTTTAAAAGGTTCGGCTTTGGGAGAAGGGACGGATTGAATCAGGCGGAAAAGTTGTTCGGTATCGGCAACATCGGTAAGACGTTTCTTTCCATCTTCGGCAACCAATTTCAACTGGTTACAATTTGTAACCGTTTCATTTCCCTCCTTCTTCAACCGATTTTTCAATACTTTCCAATAATTTCGAGGATCAGGACTGTCGGTTAACACACCTATTACATCTACAATAGAAAAGTACCATTTTTCCAGTTCATCGTCCCAAACGGTCCGGACTTTACGCTCTTCGAAGAGCTTAATCGCTTCTTTTTTTGTCATAGTCACTGTTTTTAAGTAATATCTGGCAAAGATACTGACAATAAAGCAGCAAACCTAACTTTCCCTCGGCATATTTATCAAATTGATTTTCAACCTATAACGTATTAAACGAAAAGAAAAGTGTGATAGAGAGTGACACAGGAGTGATAGATGAAAAGAGCATCTATCACACTCAATACATGTTGATATACAAAGGATGCAAGAAAAAAAGTGATAGAGTGACAGTAAATACGCGAAAATCTATTTACGGCGTTCTACGATGTAATCGGCAAGCAGCAGCAAACCTTCGCGTGCTTCCGATTCAGGAAGTGTCATCAAAACCTCGACCGCTTTGTCATGATATACCTGCATACGCTGTTCAGCATATTCGATTCCCCCGTTCGCTTTCGCAAAATCAATCAGCAAATCTATATTCTCTGTGGTAAAGTCTTTTTCATTTATGATATGAAGGCAATGTTCTGCCTCTTCTCTCCTACCCGTCTGCAACGCGTGCAGCAAGGGGAGCGTGACCTTTCCCTCCCGGATATCGTTGCCGGTCGGTTTGCCGATATTCGCTTCTTTGAAGTAGTCGAAGATATCATCTTTGATCTGGAAACAGTAACCTAAATATTCACCGAACTCACGGCATTTTCCCACCATCTCACCGGATGCTCCGGCAGAAATGGAACCGATCTCGGCACAAGCGGAAAGCAGCATGGCCGTCTTTTTCCGTATCACCTGCATATAGCAGGATTCGTCGATGATGCTTTCTTCGGCCGTTTCCAACTGCTTGATCTCCCCTTCCGAAAGATCGCGTCCGAGATTGGAAACAATACCTATGATTTGCAGATTACCTGTCTGGATAGACCGGATCAACGCGGTGGAAAGGACATAATCGCCCACTAAGACAGAAATGCGGTTATCGAATATGGCATTCAAGGAAGGAACCCCGCGACGCTGTTTTGTCTCGTCGATCACATCATCATGAATCAGTGTGGCAGTATGAAGCAGTTCCAACAGAACAGCCGAATTGATCGTATTATCCGTTACCTGCCCACATGCTTTAGCCGTCAAAAGTACTAATAAGGGGCGGACATGTTTTCCGCTCGCATTCAGTATCTGGTCAATAGCTGATTGCAAACGATTCGTTTCGCTTCGCAGCGAAGCAGCAAACTCATCATTAAAACGTTTAAACTCTACGGCAACCGGTTGTTCTATTTTACTTCTATCCTTCATAATTGATCCTAAGATGCGCAAAAGTAACAAAAAGTATCGAGTAAGCGAGTTTTTTCGTACATTTACCGACAATTGTCACACTAAAACGTGTTAAAAGAGATGAAGTTATTCCTCATAGATGCATATGCATTGATTTATCGGTCTTACTACGCTTTTATCAAGAACCCGCGTATCAACTCCAAAGGCATGAACACTTCGGCCATCTTCGGTTTTATCAACAGTCTGGAAGATGTCCTGAAACGTGAAAACCCGACCCATATTGCGGTAGGCTTCGACCCGAAAGGTCCGACTTTCCGCCACGAAGCCTACGAACAGTACAAGGCGCAACGGCAAGAGACGCCGGAAGATATCCGCAAGTCGGTCCCTTTCATCAAAGACATCATAGAAGCCTACAACATCCCGATACTGGAAGTTCCGCGCTATGAGGCCGACGATGTTATCGGCACGGTTGCCAAGCAAGCCGAAAAAGAAGGTTTCGAAGTTTATATGATGACACCTGACAAAGACTACGGCCAGCTAGTATCCGAACATATATTCATGTACCGCCCCCGCTTCGGCGGTGACTACGAGATTATGGGCGTACCCGAAGTACTGGACAAATACGGCCTGACATCCGTCGACCAGGTGATCGACCTTTTAGGACTGATGGGCGACAGTTCCGACAACATCCCCGGATGTCCGGGTGTCGGTGAAAAGACCGCCCAGAAATTATTGGCCGAATTCGGAACGATCGAAAATCTTTTGGAGAATACCGACAAGCTGAAAGGCTCCCTTCAAAAGAAGGTCATGGAGAACATGGAGCAGATCCGCTTCTCCAAATTCCTGGCAACAATCAAGACGGATGTACCGATCCGGTTCGATGCCGCCAAATGCATCCGTGAAAAGATGAATGAGGAACGTCTCGTAGAGATTTACACTGAATTAGAATTCAGAACATTTATTAACAAAATGATAGGCGAAGAGAAAAAGTCCGCCCCCGCCCCGCAGAAGGTAGTAGCGAAAGGCCCTGTTCAAGGCACTCTCCAGCAAAAACCGATACAAGAAAAAAAGCAGCTCCGGCAGGCCCGATTCAAGGCTCGCTCTTTGAAGAATTTGCGACCGGACCTACGGCTGTTCCCAAATATTCGACTCTCGCGAACTTAAAGTCTACTCATCACACCTATCATCTTGTTGATACAGAGGAAAAAAGAATAGAATTAGGGCGGTTTTTGAACGAACAGGATTTTTTTGCTTTTGACACGGAAACAGATGGTATAGATCCATTGAAGGCCGGATTGGTCGGAATGTCATTTGCCGTGAAGGAAAACGAAGCTTGGTACGTCCCTGTTCCGGCAGCCCGCGAAGAAGCCGACAAAATTCTTGCCCACTTCTCCCCCGCCCTGCAGAATCCGAAATCTCTCAAGATCGGACAAAATATAAAATTCGACATCCTTGTCGTCCGCAAATATGGAATCCGGATAGCCGGCCCTCTATTCGACACGATGATCGCCCACTACCTTCTGAATCCCGAACTGCGTCACGGTATGGACTACCTCGCCGAAACATACCTTAAATATAAAACAGTACGGATCGAGGAACTGATCGGCCCGAGAGGAAGGAAACAACTTACCATGCGTGACGTCCCGGTTGTCCAAGTAGCCGAATATGCCGCCGAGGACGCGGACATCACGCTCAAGCTGAAAAACTATTTTGCCCCCTGTCTGGACAAAGAAGGACTCGAATCGCTTTTCTATGACATCGAGATGCCTTTAATATATGTATTGGCTGAAATGGAATATACGGGAGTGACGCTTGACACCGTCGCCTTGAAACAATCGTCCGAGGAACTGACGACCGCACTCAAGAAGTTGGAGAAAGAGATCTACGAACTGGCAGGAATGAAGTTCAACATCAATTCTGCCCGCCAGGTCGGCGAAGTCCTTTTCGATCACCTCAAGATAGAAGAGAAAGCGAGGAAGACAAAGACAGGCAGCTATAGCACGAGTGAAGAAATACTGGAAAAAATGCGTTCCAAACATCCCGTCGTGGGAAAGCTGCTCGAATATCGAGGGCTGAAGAAGCTGCTCAGCACCTATATCGATGCCCTACCCGAACTGATCAACCCGGAAACCGGCAAGATCCACACGTCCTACAACCAAGCAGTCACCTCGACCGGCCGCCTCAGTTCCACCAATCCGAACCTGCAAAACATTCCGGTACGCGATGAGTTGGGACGTGAAATCCGGAAAGCCTTTACAGCCGAAAACGAAGACTGTATTTTCTTCTCCGCCGACTATTCGCAGATCGAACTTCGCATCATGGCCCATCTGAGCCAGGATGCCCACATGATAGAAGCCTTCCGCAGCGGAGCCGACATTCATGCCGCCACAGCCGCCAAGATATACGGTATTCCGGTTGAAGAAGTCACTTCCGATATGCGTCGGAAAGCGAAAACGGCCAATTTCGGCATTATCTACGGAATCTCTGTTTTCGGGTTGGCCGAACGGCTGAGCATCCCACGCGCAGAGTCAAAAGAGTTGATCGAAGGATACTTCAAAACCTATCCAGACATCCGTGCATACATGGACGAAAGCATCGAGGTGGCGAAAGAAAAAGGATATGTAGAGACGATCTACAAGCGCAAACGTTTCCTGCCGGATATCAACTCCCATAACGCGATCGTACGGGGATATGCCGAACGAAACGCGATCAACGCTCCGATCCAGGGCAGTGCAGCCGACATCATCAAAGTTGCCATGGTTCGCATCTTCAACCGTTTCGAAACCGAAGGTCTGAGGAGCAAGATGATCCTGCAGGTACACGATGAATTGAACTTTAACGTCTACAAAGACGAATTGGAAAAAGTGAAACAAATCGTGTTGGATGAAATGGAAAATGCAATCAAACTGCAAGTTCCCTTGATCGCCGACTGCGGTGAAGGGGTAAACTGGCTGGAAGCGCATTAACAAAAACACATAAAGTTTATAAATCACAGCATTTATACACTATCTTTGTCGTGAAATTTATTGCAAGGAGTTGCAATATCACATAGTAAAACAGAAGCGTTATCATATTGTCCTTAAGCAAGAAAATCGCCAATTTTTCATCCAGCAAGGACAGTAGACAACAATTGCCTCACGTTTTTTGTATATATATATACATAATATATAAACATCAAGCGTGGGCTGTTGTCTATCTGCTGGATAGGTGTTTGGCGATACCTCTTGCTTGGATAGATGGCAGTTCCCACGCTTTTATTATATTTTCCGTCTTAGGGGGACAGATGGAGCAATTGGAAAATTATGTATTTCATATTCCCAGACAATCTTCCGGCATCCGTACAAAAAGCAGCGTTCGAATTCACATCCGGACAGTTCCCCTTGTATCGTTACATAACACCGGATACAGAGATACTGAATCGGGGTATTTCAATCGCTATCCCGGATGAAGCCAGCCACATCCGTTCCATCCGCCTCACGACATCACTGAGCCATTTCACTTACTATTACCCCGAAAAAGGATATAAGATCGCGCAAGGTATCCATCTTCCCCCTTTCCGGGTTCCGGCAGTCGGAGATCTCTATGCAAACGGCGTGATCATACAGGCTGGAGCAGATTCTCCCGGTCAGCATATAGAACCCGATATAGCCCCTTATAAAGGTTCGGTAGTGGAGATACGGGAACAGACACTCGATTATTTCGATGCCTTGATCTATTGCGAGTCCATTTCCGAAGGGACCTTAGACAACTGGCATCTGCCGGATATGCTCAATCTGGTATTACTGCACACCAGGCAACGGGAATTCAACATGTTCCTCGCCAAGTATCAAGGAACTTTTTTATACGACGAGGAATACTGGTGCAAAGACAACAGCGTGATCGATCTGGGAGTAGCATTCAATATGGCAAACAGCCGCCTCGATATATGCCCCAAAAAGGAAAAGCGGCAGGTTCGGGCCATACTGGATTATTAAAAGACTCAAATTCCTCTCCCGCTTATTCGCCCAAACAATATTTTCTATATCCGGTTCGCCTGTATCCGGCAACATAAATACAAAAGATTGTATATCTTTGCAGTCTGGAAACAAAGTTTGAATAAATCATAACAACAAAATAGAATGGCATTACAATGTGGCATCGTAGGACTTCCCAACGTAGGAAAGTCTACTCTTTTCAATTGCTTATCGAATGCAAAAGCACAGTCTGCTAACTTCCCGTTCTGTACGATCGAACCGAATGTCGGCGTGATCACCGTACCGGACGAACGTTTGAACAAACTGGCAGAAATCGAACATCCCCAGCGTGTTATCCCTACTACGGTGGAAATCGTAGACATCGCCGGCCTTGTAAAAGGCGCCAGCAAAGGAGAAGGGCTGGGAAACAAATTCCTTGCCAATATTCGCGAAACAGATGCAATCCTGCATGTACTGCGTTGCTTCGATGACGACAATATTGTTCATGTGGACGGCCGTGTCGATCCGGTTCGCGACAAGGAAATCATTGACACCGAATTGCAGATCAAAGACTTGGAAACCATTGACAGCCGTATTGCCAAAGTGCAGAAACAGGCTCAGACAGGCGGTGACAAGCAGGCTAAAATCGCTTACGAAGTACTTTGCAAATATAAGGAAGCACTAGAACAGGGTAAAAGTGCCCGCACCGTTTCTTTCGATACGAAAGACGAGCAGAAGATCGCACACGATCTATTCCTGTTGACCGACAAACCGGTAATGTATGTCTGTAACGTAGATGAAGCAAGCGCAGTCAACGGTAATAAATATGTGGATGCTGTCCGCGAAGCCGTAAAAGACGAAGGAGCTGAAATATTGGTCGTAGCGGCCAAGATCGAAAGCGAGATTGCCGAATTCGACACCTACGAAGAACGCCAGATGTTCTTACAGGAGATCGGTTTGGAAGAATCCGGCGTTGCCCGCCTGATCAAGTCCGCTTACAAACTCCTGAACCTGCAAACATTCCTGACCGCCGGTCCCGACGAATGTCGTGCCTGGACTTTCCATAAAGGATGGAAAGCCCCGCAATGTGCCGGTGTGATCCATACCGACTTCGAAAAAGGCTTTATCCGCGCCGAAGTCATCAAATATGAGGATTATATTTCCTACGGTTCGGAATCTGCTGTAAAAGAAGCCGGAAAGATGAGTGTCGAGGGAAAAGAATATATCGTTCAGGACGGCGATATCATGCATTTCCGCTTTAATGTGTAATTTCCTAAAACAAAATACATTATGATTGATAAAACCAGTACAGCATTAATAGTGGCCTTGATAAGTATCTTAGGGCTTACCAGCTGCGTACGATACAACGTTGCAGAACCATTAGACCGTTTCAGCAGTCCCGAAATGGGAACTGCCGACGGTAATGAAATAACCGTGACAGCCGGATCGACCTGGTTTGCTGAAGGAGAATATGAGAACTTTATACTTACCGGGCAAGCTCTCACCGGGGAAAATGCGGAAGCGGCCTTGTTGTTCCATCATACCGACGGGAAATCAGGCTATGAGGTAGCATTCCGGAACGGAGCCATCGACGGCACACGTAAAAGCGGCAGCCTCACATCCGTGCGTAACCTCTACCGTTCATTAGCTGAAGACGGGAAGTGGTTCGACTTTGAAATTGCTGTACGCGGGCATAACATAATGATTGCCATAAACGATACGGTAGTAGTATGCTATACCGAACCCGAACACCCCTATCGTACAAAAGAGTATGCCGAGCGCTTGCTCAGCCACGGTTCTATTGCACTAAAAGGTATGAGCGGTGATGTAACCTTTCGTAACCTCAACATGACCCGCTTGAAAAAAGACGCGGTCAATGAGGCAGACACAATGCCACGGATAGACGAACAGAACGATGCTGTGATCCGTTTCCAGCAGCAAAACTTCCCCGTGATAGATTACCACGTGCATTTGAAAGGCGGCCTGACGAAGGAGATGGCGCACGCCATGTCAATGAACTACGGTATCAACTACGGTGTGGCTCCCAATGCCGGTGAGGGCGGCGTAGGCCGTATGCTTGCCGATGACAAGGAAGTGTACGAATACTACAACGAAGTAAAAGACATGCCATTCCTGCGCGGTGTGCAAGGTGAAGGCCGTAAGTGGACAGCCACCTTCTCTCAGAAGGCTTTAGGCGTATTCGATTATCTCTTTACCGACGGAATGACCATTGTGGACCATAAAGGACGTCTGTCAAGGATATACCGCCCCGAAGAGGTACACTACGACGGTGTTACCAAAGAACAATATATGGATCACTTGGTGGACCAGACCGTCAAGATCCTTACCAATGAGCCGGCCGACATCTATGCCAATCCTACCTTCCTGCCGGAAGAGTTGAATGCAGAGTATGCCAAATACTGGACCGATGAGCGTATCGACCGCGTCCTGGATGTATTGAAAAAACATAACATTGCACTCGAAATCAACGCACGCTACAAAATTCCAAGCTTCGACATCATCCGCAAAGCGAAAGAGCGTGGAATCAAGTTCACCTTTGGGACGAACAATGTCGATGCCGATTTCGGCAAACTGGAATATTGCCTGCAAGCCGTCGACGAATGCGGTCTGACAGCAGAAGATCTCTGGTTTCCGACTATGAGCGTACGCGGTACTCGCGAAGTGGTGCTGTATAATAAGTGGTAAAATCTTCTCTTTACAAATAATTTTCATTTTCAGGTGCGCTGTCTATACTTAATCAACAGCACACCTGTTGTTTTATAGATACTCCTATCACATTCTATGGAATATTAGAAAGTGACCAAACTTATCCTCTACAGCAAAGCTGGCCATCTCCTGCTGGACGAACCGTTCAACGGCCTCTCCTATTGCTGCAGAAGAAATACGTATGCACATCACCGAAAGCGCCCGGACAAGAGGCATTATCTTGATAGACCACAATTTCAGGGTAGTGCACAAAATAGTAATCCGCACCCAGCTTCTGGATCAATGCTACCTAAAGAAAACCAAGGGGGAAAAAAAATTAATCCCTTACGGCCATTATCGTCCCGGCTAATTTTAGTATCTTTCAGCGCATATTAATTCTCAATCATTATGAAAACCTGTTGTATGATTCTCTTAGCGGCTTTCACGTCGCTCGCATCCGCCCAACAAAACGACGTAACCAGCATATTGGAAGTACTGGACGGAACAAA
>OGIA01002130.1_pt1 | contig 9771 bp, 8 predicted proteins | sample 1571671 | NCBI WGS metagenome assembly OGIA01 (sample SAMEA2582027, study PRJEB24529) | metagenome | biome: Human gut stool | place: China | collected 2011
AAACGCCACACATCGATGGCTCAAATGAATGGCATTGCGGAAGCTAAAGTGTGGCATTTGACTTGTTGAGGTGTGGCATTATACAAAAGATCATTTAGTCAGCAAAAAGAAGAAAACGATTTCATTCTGTCATATATAAATCTTCATTTTCACCCTATAAACTCCATTTTTCCACTTAAAACACGTATTTACGCCACTACCTACATAGAATGAATATGCGGAAATAATTCCATAAATAACAATTTATACAAATATGCACCCGCAAACTTTTAATTTGAAACTTGAATACCGTATATTTGCAGCGACTGAAAGAATGAATAAAAACAATAGAAATAAGATATGTATTCTACAAATAATTTAGCAAAACGTCGTATCTTTGCAGTGTGATAAAACAAAAAGAAAGAGTAATCCACCAACAGAGTACAAAATGACAAGAGTTATAAAATTCACTAAGATGCACGGAGCAGGCAACGATTACATTTATGTAAACACCCTGAAATATCCCATCGAAAGCCCTGAAAAACTTTCGGTTGAATGGAGCGCCCCGCATACAGGAATTGGAAGCGACGGCCTGGTACTCATCGGCAGTTCGGACAAGGCAGATTTCAGTATGCGCATCTTCAATGCGGATGGTTCCGAAGCCAAAATGTGCGGCAACGCCAGTCGTTGCATCGGTAAATACTTATATGAATACGGCCTAACTTCCCAAACAGCCGTTACCCTTGATACCCTGTCGGGCATCAAAATACTGAAGCTCCATGTAGAAGACGGAAAAGTGAACACCGTAACCGTGGATATGGGACGTCCCGCCGATATGAAAGAACAACCCATTGAAGCCAACGGACAGAAATTCACCGGAACCACCCTATCAATGGGAAATCCTCACCTGGTAATCTTTGTAGAAGATATTAAAGATATCAACCTCGAAAGCATCGGTCCGAAACTGGAAAATCATCCGTTGTTTCCCGACCGCATCAATGTAGAGTTTGCCCAGGTGCTGGATCATGGGAAAATCAGAATGAGAGTTTGGGAAAGAGGTTCGGGCATCACCCAAGCTTGCGGAACCGGAGCCTGTGCCACCGCAGTGGCTGCCGCACTGACCGGAAAATCCGGAAGAAAAACAGACATCATCATGGATGGAGGCTCACTTACCATCGAATGGGACGAAAAAACGGATCACGTATGGATGACGGGAGGAGCAGTCCGGGTGTTCGACGGAGAAAAGATAATTAGTGATTAACGCTTAAAACAACAAGAAAGTATGGCATTAGTAAACGAACATTTTTTGAAACTACCGGGAAGTTACTTATTTTCAGACATAGCTAAAAAGGTGAATACTTTCAGGATAACGCACCCTAAACAAGAGGTCATCCGCCTGGGTATCGGAGACGTTACCCGGCCACTGCCACCGGCTTGCATCGAAGCGATGCACAGGGCAGTGGATGAGATGACAAATGCCAGTACCTTCCACGGATACGGTCCCGAACAGGGATATGACTTTTTGATTGAAGCGATCATCAAACATGATTATGCTCCGAGAGGCATTCATTTTAGCCCTACGGAAGTATTCGTAAACGATGGAGCTAAAAGCGATACAGGCAACATAGGCGATATCCTCCGCCACGACAACAGCGTGGGAGTGACAGACCCCATCTACCCGGTATACATAGACAGCAACGTAATGTGTGGCCGTGCCGGAGTATTGGAAGAAGACGGCAAATGGAGCAACGTGACCTACATGCCCTGTACCGCCGAAAACAACTTTGTCCCCGAGATACCGGACAAGCGGATTGACATCGTCTACCTTTGCTACCCGAACAATCCGACGGGAACAACGCTGACCAAATCACAACTGAAAAAATGGGTGGACTACGCACTCGCCAACGACACTCTGATTCTGTTCGATGCCGCTTATGAGGCATTTATACAGGAAGAAGACGTTCCCCACTCCATTTACGAAATAAAAGGTGCCAAGAAATGTGCCATAGAGTTCCGGAGCTTCTCGAAGACAGCCGGATTCACCGGAGTCCGTTGCGGATACACCGTAGTTCCGAAAGAGCTGACAGCCGCCACCCTGACCGGTGAACGCATTCCGCTGAACCGTCTTTGGAACCGCCGTCAATGCACCAAATTCAACGGTACCAGCTACATCACCCAACGGGCTGCCGAAGCCATCTACACCCCGGCAGGCAAGCAGCAGATAAAGGAAAACATCGACTACTATATGAACAACGCACGAACCATGAAAGAGGGTCTGGAAGCAGCCGGACTGAAAGTGTATGGCGGCGTGAATGCTCCTTACATCTGGCTGAAAGCACCGAATGGCATCGGTTCCTGGCGCTTCTTCGAACAGATGTTATACGAAGCCAATGTAGTAGGAACACCCGGTGTAGGTTTCGGCCCCAGCGGAGAAGGCTACATCCGCCTGACCGCCTTCGGAAATCATGAAGATTGTGTGGAAGCCATGAGGCGAATCAGAAAATGGCTGGTATGAAGATGAAAAAGATAACAACTAAAATAAAACTATAGTTTCACCGGACTGATCATCCGCAATTTGTCTAAACTTAAAAGGTAAAATAGGTATGAAAATGAAAAGCGTAAAATTCCGAATGATAGCCATCGCGCTATTATCAGCAGCAATGCCTTTCACGGCAAAGGCACAGGATAAAGTGGAGGCCTCAGTCGGTGCAGATTTTGTAAGCAACTACATCTGGCGTGGAACAGACTGCGGTGGTGTAAGTATCCAGCCCAGCATGGGAGTCAGCTACAAGGGCTTGTCACTGACAGCTTGGGGCTCGGTAGGCATCGACAAGGAGGATGCCAGGGAAATCGACCTCACACTGGGTTACAATACAGGCGGTTTCAGCGTATCCGTTACAGATTACTGGTTCTCCTACCGCAAAGAGGATGGCGGATATACGGGAGATTATTTCAAGTATGGCGCACATAGCACGGTACACATCTTCGAAGCCACTCTGGGATATGATTTCGGTCCGCTGGCACTGAGTTGGAACACTTACTTTGCCGGAGATGATTATACGAAGGAGAACGGTGACAGAGCTTATTCCACGTATGTAGGCATCAGCGCACCCTTTAAACTCGGTGGCCTGGACTGGTCGGCAGAAGTCGGTCTTACCCCATGGGAAGGTGCGTATGCCAACAAGTTCAACGTAACCAACCTCACACTGAAAGCAGAAAAAGAAATCAAATTCACAAATTCTTTTTCGCTGCCCACCTTTGCACAAGTGACGTTCAATCCACACACGCAGGGTGCATACTTCGTATTCGGAGTTAGTTTTTGAGAGAGAGTAAAAATAGGGAACGAGGGGACGAGGGAACAAGCAGACAAGGATAAGAAACGGACACCCCGAAAGGCCCTTGTCAACTCGTCAACTAAAAAACCTCGTCAACTAAAAAAAATCGTAAATGTATTAAGGTATGAAAAAGATTGAAGCAATTATCCGCAAGACAAAATTCGAGGATGTAAAGGACGCATTGCTCGAAGCGGACATCGAATGGTTCTCCTACTACGACGTCCGGGGAATAGGAAAATCCCGTCAGGCACGCATCTACCGCGGTGTAATGTACGACACCAGTTCCATTGAGCGTATCCTGGTCTCTATCGTGGTACGCGACAAGAATGCCGAAAAGACCGTGCAGGCCATCATCAGATCCGCACAAACCGGAGAAATCGGCGACGGACGTATCTTCATCATCCCCATAGAAGACGCTATCCGCATCCGCACCGCCGAACGTGGCGACATCGCCCTCTACAATGCCGAACAGGAAAGATAATCCAGGCAGCACTAAACCACGAGGAGAGTGACACGCTCGATAGTGAGAGAGCGACGCGCTCTGTTACAAGAGAGCCCTGCGCTCGGTACTAAGAGAGCGACGCGCTCGGAAAACAAAGAATACAAGTACAACTAATAGCAAAAAACTTATGGATAAATATAGTAAACGCAGCACTGCCAAGCTGTGGATAGCTCTTGCTGTCCTTATGGCAACGTGCTTTACAACAAAAATATATGCACAAGATGCCGTTACCAAAGCTGTAGAAAGTGCGGCTGTAATAGTAGAAGAACCGGTATTGGATAGTGGTAACACAGCATGGATCATTACAGCCACCATTCTGGTATTACTAATGAGCATCCCCGGTATCGCCCTTTTCTACGGTGGTCTGGTCCGTCAGAAAAACGTATTGAGTATCATCATGCAGACCTTGTTCATTGTAGGTGTCGTCAGCATCCTATGGGTCGCTTTCGGTTACAGTTGGGCATTCGGCACAGATTTTATGGAATCGGGTAGTCCGCTGGGAGCTGTGATTGGCGGTTTCGACAAAGCATTCCTGCATGGTATCACCATCGACACACTGACTTCGGGCAACATCCCCGAACTGACCTTCGTCATGTTCCAGTGCATGTTTGCCATTATCACTCCCGCCCTTATCTTAGGTGCATTTGCCGAAAGAATTAAGTTCTCCGGCTATATGGTATTCATCATCCTTTGGGTTATCCTGGCCTACTTCCCGATGGCACACTGGGTATGGGGCGGTGGTTTCCTTCAGGAAATGGGAGCCATTGACTTCGCTGGCGGAACAGTAGTACATGTCAATGCCGGAATCTCCGCACTTATAATGGCTATCATGTTGGGACAGCGAGAGGATTACAGAATAGGTCACCCGATCACTCCGCACAACATCACATTCGTATTTCTGGGCACTTCTTTCCTGTGGTTGGGCTGGTTCGGCTTCAACGCTGGTAGTGGACTTGCAGCAGACGGCCTTGCAGCCAACGCATTCATGGTAACACATATCGCAACCGCCGTGGCAGCCGTAACCTGGATGGCAATCGACTGGATTTGCAACAAAAAGCCGACCACAGTAGGTGCTTGTACGGGTGCCGTTGCCGGATTGGTAGCTATAACTCCCGCAGCCGGTACGGTAGATTTACTGGGTGCGTTCTTTATCGGATTGATTACGCCTATCGTCTGCTTCTTCATGGTTGCAGTGGTGAAACCGAAATTCAAATATGATGATGCTCTGGATGCATTCGGCGTGCACGGCATCGGTGGTATTGTAGGTTCCATCCTGACCGGTGTCTTCGCTACCCAATACATCACCGGAGAAGGTGGTCAGCAAGGTGCACTTTACGGAGACTGGCATCAGTTGTGGATACAGATTTTCGCAACTCTCGTATCCATCGTGTTCAGTGCAGTAATCACTTTCATCCTTTATAAGGTAGTAGATTCATGGATAGGTATCCGCGTCAGCAGACGTGTAGAAGAAGAAGGACTGGATATCTACGAACATGGCGAATCAGCATACAACTAGATAACGATCAACGGTTAGTGATTAGTGATAAGCAAAATGCCGCATACAGCGCAGCCACTAATCACTAATCACCAAACCCTAATCACTAATTTACGAACCAACAATAATAAAGTATTATGTCTAAATTGAGATTCAGAGTAGTAGAAACGGCGTTTAAAAAGAAACCCGTTGCAGTGGCAGCCCCTGCGGAACGTCCGTCGGAATATTATGCCAAGTATGTGTTCAACAAAGAAAAGATGTTCAGGTATCTGCCGAGCAAGGTATATGCCAAACTGATTGACGTGATCGACAATGGTGCTCCGCTGGATCGCAGCATTGCTGATGAAGTGGCAGCCGGTATGAAGAAATGGGCACTCGAAATGGGGGTTACCCACTATACACACTGGTTCCACCCATTGACTGAGGGTACAGCCGAGAAGCATGACGCTTTCATCGAGCACGATGGCAAAGGCGGTGTGATGGAAGAATTCACAGGCAAACTGCTCGTTCAGCAGGAACCGGATGCATCCAGCTTCCCTAACGGTGGCATCCGCAATACGTTCGAGGCACGCGGTTACAGTGCATGGGACCCCTCTTCTCCGGCTTTCATCGTCGATGATACGCTCTGTATACCGACCATTTTCATCGCATACACCGGTGAGTCACTGGACTACAAAGCTCCGTTGCTGAAAGCCCTGCGTGCCGTAGACGTATGCCGTTACTTCAATCCGGAAGTGAAGAAGGTAGTTGCCTACCTGGGTTGGGAACAGGAATATTTCCTGATCGACGAAGGTCTGTATGCCGCCCGTCCCGACTTGCTGATGACAGGCCGCACGCTGATGGGACACGACAGTGCCAAGAACCAACAATTGGAAGACCACTATTTCGGTGCCATCCCTACCCGCGTGGCAGCCTTTATGAAGGAATTGGAAATCGAAGCATTGAAGCTCGGTATCCCTGTTAAAACGCGTCACAATGAGGTAGCCCCCAATCAGTTCGAGCTGGCTCCCATCTTCGAAGAATGTAACCTGGCTGTAGACCATAACATGCTCGTCATGGCACTGATGCGTAAAGTAGCCCGTAATCACGGCTTCCGCGTACTGCTGCACGAAAAGCCTTTCAAAGGCGTCAACGGTAGCGGTAAGCACAACAACTGGTCGTTGGGTACGGATACAGGCATCGGACTGATGGGACCGGGTAAATTACCCGAAGAAAACCTGCGTTTCATCACTTTTGTAGTGAACACCCTGATGGCAGTCTACAAGCACAATGGATTGTTGAAAGCCGCTATTTCCAGTGCCACGAACGCACACCGCCTGGGCGCCAACGAAGCACCTCCCGCAATCATTTCCAGCTTCCTGGGCAAACAGTTGTCGCAGGTATTGGAACACATTGAAGAGAGTACAAAGGATGATCTCGTAAGCCTTAGCGGCAAGCAAGGCATGAAACTGGATATTCCGCAGATTCCGGAATTATTGATTGACAATACCGACCGTAACCGCACCAGTCCGTTCGCCTTCACCGGAAACCGTTTTGAGTTCCGCGCCGTAGGTTCGGAAGCAAACTGTGCCTGTGCCATGATTGCCCTGAACGCCGCCGTAGCCGAGCAACTGGTAGAATTCAAAAAAGATGTGGACGAGCTCATCGAAAGGGGTGAACCGAAAATTTCGGCTATCCTTGAGGTTATCCGCAAATACATCAAGATTTGTAAGCCCATCCATTTCGATGGCAACGGCTACAGTGACGAATGGAAAGAAGAGGCCAAGAAACGCGGCCTGGATTGCGAAACCAGTGTGCCTCTCATCTTCGACAGCTATCTGAAGCCGGAAAGTATCCGCATGTTCGAAAATACCGGTGTACTGACTCAGAAAGAACTGGAAGCCCGCAACGAAGTGAAATGGGAAACTTACACTAAGAAAATCCAAATTGAAGCTCGTGTATTAGGTGATTTGGCCATGAACCACATCATCCCGGTAGCCACGCAGTATCAAACGGATCTCATTGATAACGTTTACAAGATGAAGGAGCTGTTCCCAGGCGACAAAGCTGCAAAACTGTCTGCCAAGAACCTTGAACTCATCGAAGAGATTGCCGACCGCACCGCCTTCATCAAAGAGCATGTAGATGCCATGACCGAAGCCCGCAAAGTGGCCAACAAGATCGAAAGTGAACGTGAGAAAGCCATTGCCTACCACGACACCATCGTACCGGCAATGGAAGAGATCCGTTATCATATCGACAAGCTGGAACTGATTGTCGACAACCAGATGTGGACGCTGCCAAAATACAGGGAACTCTTGTTTATAAGATAAGTGAAGAGAAGTGATTAACGTTTAGTGATTAGTGATTAGCAAAATGCCGCATACAGCGCAGCCACTAATCACTCATCACTAAACACTAATCACTATTTGAAATTATTCTATTTCTTTTGTTGGTTGTTTTAAGTTTGCAGGGGGAGAGGTGCCGGGAGGTAGTTCTCTCTCTTTTTTTGAAAACTAAAATATCATCGTAATTTATTTTCCAGCATATCACTTTTTCGTACCTTTGTCAATATTTACAAAACCAGATGATAAATTAAAAACGATTCATTATGAAGAACATGCACATTCGCTATGCAGCACTCCTACTCTTTGTTTTGCTGTCAGCATCGGCCTCTTCTTTCGCACAGACCGTTCTGGAGCAAAAAATCAGCGCGATTTCCGCCATTAAAGAAATCCGCCCACTGGAAACTTCTGAGTTTTCAGAGAAATACGTGACCTATTTTACCCAACCGCTGGATCACCGCCATCCGGAGAAAGGCAGCTTTCGCCAACGCGTTATCGTTTCTCATGTCGGCTTCGACCGCCCCACAGTGATCGTTACCGAAGGCTATGGCGCCGCTTACGCCCTCCGTTCCCAATACCGTGAAGAGCTTTCAAAACTTCTCAATGCCAACATGATATTCGTGGAATATCGCTACTTCCTTGAGTCTACCCCCGAACCCAAAGACTGGCAATACCTGACGGCCGAGAACTCTGCAGACGACTTACATGTCATCACCACCGCATTCAAAAACATTTATCCGGGCAAATGGATCGCCACCGGCATCAGCAAAGGAGGACAGACTACCCTTCTTTACCGCACTTTCTATCCGGATGATGTAGATATTTCCGTTCCTTACGTAGCTCCGCTTTGTTATGGAGTAGAAGATGGACGTCATGAACCTTTCCTGCATAAAGTTTCAACATCGGAAAACCGCAAGAAAATTGAAGATTTCCAATTGGAAGCTTTGAAACGGAAAGCAACTTTACTTCCCCGTTTTGAAAAGTATTGCACTGAAAAGAATTATTCATTCCGTGCACCGATTGAAGAAATTTACGATTACTCGGTATTGGAATATTCTTTCGCTTTGTGGCAGTGGGGTACTCCTATCAGCTCCATACCCGCTACTACAGCCTCTGATGATGAAATTTTCTCTCATCTGCTTGCCATCAGTGAGCCGGGATATTTCACCGCCGACAGTCCCAATGCTTCTTTCTTCGTACAAGCTGCCCGTGAATTGGGATACTATGGTTATGACGTCCAACCGTTCAAGCAGTATCTCTCCATCCAGTCCAGTGAAGGCTACCTGCACCGTCTGATGCTTCCCGAAGAGTTGAAAGATATGCCTTTCGACAAAACTTTAAGTAAGAAAATAACAAAGTTTCTAAAGAAACAGGACCCGAAGATGATCTTCATTTACGGTCAGAACGACCCATGGACAGCCGCAGGCGTCACCTGGCTGAAAAATAAGAAGAATATTCATGTATTTATCCAACCGAATGGCAGCCATCTGGCACGTATCAACACATTGCCCGAAGCCGAAAAGGCAAAGGTCATGGAGTTAATAAACGAATGGTTGAAATAATAAAAAACGGATGGTCCGTTGGGTGTGAACAGACCATCCGTTTCTACTCGACAGATCGTCTGTTTTAGCTCAACAGACGATCTGTTTTTTTATTCTATAATTTCCGCATCCTCAATATTATCTACAGCCTTTGAAGAAGCTCCCGGCGTACCTGGTGCCTTCGGCCGTTTGCGAGTAAATGTAAACCAATTTATCAATTCGGAAACTGCATATACTATGCTGGTGATACCGATAATGATAAATGCCGTGGAACGTACCCCCGTCGGATTGAACAAGGCAACCAACCCTGCAATCAGAATGAGCACCGGAATGATATAAAATCCCACACGAACCGGCATCCAGCGACGGGCGGCAGAAAGCGACGCAATCTGTTGCACACCACCCAGTACAAGGATGAATCCCAATACAAACGTCAGCAAATCCGCAAAGAAACCGGGCATAATGATCAGCCACAAACCAAACAGCAAACTACCGATTCCTTCGATAGGAAGGCGACATCTCTCTTCGGCACTCATGGCAAAATATCCGATGATACTTAATAATGCCGGTTCGTGTGGGATTTTATATCATTCCG
>OGIA01002131.1_pt1 | contig 9756 bp, 9 predicted proteins | sample 1571671 | NCBI WGS metagenome assembly OGIA01 (sample SAMEA2582027, study PRJEB24529) | metagenome | biome: Human gut stool | place: China | collected 2011
AAAATCCTTGTGTCCCCGGTTCGATTCCTGGTGGCACCACTTGAAAGTCAGAGAGTTACAATTTAGTAGCTCTCTTTTTTTATGTCTTTATCCCTTGTTTGAGCGACAGTTTAAGCGGTTTGTTTAAACCATAGTTTAAACCGTGGCAATTACAGTAAAAGTAGTTTGTTACAAGTCTAAGATACTTAGTAACAATGAATCACCTCTTATGTTGAGAGTGACGAAAGACAGAAAACCCAAATATGTCAGTCTTGGCATATCTGTGAACCCTGCACACTGGGACTTCTCCAAGAACCAACCAAAAACAGAATGTCCCAACCGTGAATACGTTGAAATACTCATAGCGGACAAAATAAAAGAATACTCCGCTAAGATAATCGAACTTAAAGCAACCAATCAGGAGTTCACCTCAACCTCTCTTGTGGAGAAAGTTAGCGTAAAGCATACCAACCGTAAAACAGTGGCAGGTGTCTTTCAAGAGTACATGACTTCTCTTATAAAGTCTGGTCGTAAAAGCTATGCTTTATCAATCAAGCAATTATACAACTCTCTTTTAGAGTTTAATCACAACCTTAACTTCTATTTTTCTGTAATGGATGTGGCATGGTTGAAACGATATGAACTGTTTCTAAGAGAAAAGCAATTAGCAGAAAACACGATTGGAATACGGTTTAGGACTTTGAGAGCCGTTTATAATGTGGCGATAGAAGAAGATGCGGTTTCCTCTGATTGCTATCCATTCAAGAAGTTCAAAGTTTCACGGCTTCATCAAGACACCGTAAAACGAGCCTTGACGAAAGTAGATATAGAACGTGTGTTGCAGTTTCAATCGTCCAACCGCTATATGCGTTTTCCCATTGACATATTTGCCTTTACTTATTATTGTGGCGGCATTAACTTTAAAGATATAGCCCATTTGACAAAAGCCAATTTAATGGACGGACGATTAATCTACAAACGACAAAAGACCAAGAAACTGATTAAAATTCCACTTCAACCACAAGCATTGGCACTTATCAAAAAGTACCATGATGCAGAATCACCCTACCTGTTCCCTATCCTTTTTCCATTGCATATAACAGACGAACAGAAAGCGAACAGAATCCACAAGGTGATAACAAAGGTGAATGACCGTTTAAAGCAAATAGGCAAAACTCTTAATCTGCCTATCACGCTCACAACATACGTTGCAAGGCATAGCCAAGCTACCGTTATGAAGAAAGCAGGAGTTTCAACGGCTGTAATTCGAGAGATTATGGGGCATAGTTCTGAACGTGTTACACAAATCTACCTTGACAGTTTTGACAACGAACAGATAAACGAAGCAATGAAAAACTTACTCTAATTATCAACAAATTCCCACTTGCCATAATTGTAAGTGGGATTTTCTTATTATTTTTGTAGGGTAATCAAAAACTATATCGTTATGCCTATAAATCAAGATACCAAAAAATTTCAAGAATCAATAACCCAAGAGCTAAATACTATCAAAGATAGAGTTAGAAATTTGATAGGAAATAAGCATTGGGGTGAAGAAGGACGCTATAAAGAAGTTATATTACGAAATGTATTAAAACGATTTTTACCTCAAAATATATCTATTGGCACAGGGTTTATCCTTAGTGAACAAAAGAATATTAGTAAACAAATGGATATTATTATTTACGATAATACATATCCTATATTTTTTCAAGAGGGCGACTTCATCATAACTCCAGAGCATAATGTCAAAGGTATTATTGAAGTAAAATCCAAAATCACAAATAGTAATATTAAAACCATTCTAAATAAGTTTACTCTATCTATTAATGAAATTTTTAAGAAAAAACAATTAGACACACTTTTTTTAGGCATATTCTCTTATGAAGAAGAGGTTACTATAGAGTCATTACAAGAAGTTCTAAAATATGATTATAAAATTAATCACATTACATTAGGGACAAATCGTTTTATAAAAAGATGGAGAAATAAAGATAAGCGAAATCTTATAGGAATGGAAAATTTAGAGGATAACCAAAATGATTTTTATAACATTTATAATATAAATAGTTTATCATATTCATACTTTATCTCTAATGCTATAGCTCAAATATGTAGCATTAAAGAAAAGGGAAGTTGGGTCTATTTTCCAATAGAAGGAACAAAAGAGATTTATAAAGAAAACACAGTGCAAATAATCCTACAAGCTGATTTACAACAAATAAAAGATGATTATTAGATAGAATTTATCCATTTTGCTTTTACATCCTTAAAAAATCAAAAAAATATGGAGTTACCTATAAGATACCTCAATGAAAAAGGACAGCTTGACGATGGCGATACCTCTCAAATGAGATACGTCTATGACATTATGTATGGGGAGGGTGAGCCTTACCATAATGCGGATTGGTCTGTTGCCATTTATCCAAGCGAAGTGAAATTGGTAGATATTCCAACAGCGGCAGAGATATTCACAGAACGATATAACACAGGTCAAATATTGTGTTCCTATAAATATGAGGACTATATAAGAAATAGTGAGTTACAAGACACTATAAACGGATTGGGTCTTGACACAGACGCATTTTGGCTTTTGGTGATGTTCTGTTTTGATTATGCTTGTAGTATGTGCTTTGACTGTTTTACCACTGCCCCTACACGTAGAGAAAATATTGAAAATCTTATCAAATTATTACCTGATACCAATAGCTCAAAGGCTAAATTAAGTTTGAAAACCAACAGAGGCAAAATAGAAATTGAAAGCAATAAGACTATATCACTCATATTAGAATGGGTAAAGCGTGGATATGAACAGGATAAGGATTCAATAAGAGCGAACACGGTAGATGTAAATAAAGGCGTTTCCCCATTCATGGATAGAAAAGAAGAATCTGATTCTGTACTTATATGGTACTTCGCACACCTGCTAAAATACTTCTTTGACTTGAAGCCCCAATTTAAAGGCAAACGAAAGAAAGGAGAAACCGTATCACTCAACAAGAACCTACTCATATCCAAGTTAGTCTATTATACGCAACTTTCTAAAAATACAAATTTCTTAGATGATACTGATACACTTAAAAGTTTCTTTAAGCAGTATAAGGACAAAGATATAAAAGGATTTTCTAATATATATCCAACTCCTTGATATAGTACAATTTACACTGCAATAAGAGCCTTGTTTCTCAAATATGAGAAGCAGGGCTTTTCTCTTTTATGCCCCCTCCATTTTAAAGGGGTATAGAATTACTATGCTTTTTTATCCCCAAAATACTCTTTAAGCTCTCCATATCTTTGCAACGTAATCAAAAGCCAAGTGCGCATAAGGCAGACGATTACAAGATAAATTGATTATTTAAAAAATAAAATTTAGAATCATGGAAGCAGTTAAAAATAACAACGGAGAGAACTTAAACATAGTTGATAACAATAAAAACGAAAAGGTTATGAATAAACGACTTAATTTACTCTTTATAGAGGGCAACCGTCAAAACATTGACAAAGAGAATGTAAAGGCTTGCTATAACAAAATCAAGAACTTAGGTTATATCGAATCTATGCCGATTGAATATATACCAATGAATGAAGCTATTGAAAAAATCGGTGACAGAAAATTGTTCAAAATGGCTATTGAACGGAACACAGGAAAAGGAGAAGCCACCATCAGCAACTTTAAGATTACATTAGAAGTCATCAAGCAAGAGGACTATCTCAACTATGACGGAGTTTGCGAGGACGGACAACACAGGGATTTAGCACTCCAATTTCCTGCATTGAATGAAATGCAGCCTACATATACACCTGTACATATTCCTAAAGGTATGGATATTGTCAGTTATATAGCTCTGCGAAACAATGGAAAGGTTTGGAACAATGGCGACTTCTACAACTCTGGAATCTCAACGAATGACAAGGAAATGGATTATATACTCTCATTATGCAAGAAGTACAAGGCTGCCTTTATCTTTGCGCTCTACACCTTTGGAACTGTCAATCTGACTTCTAAACAAATAAAGTCAATCCAACTGGGTTATAAAAATCCAACAGATTATGGCAAGCTACAATTAAACCAATCCACCCGTGAAATAGGAGATAAGATTCTAAACGCTTTGAGAGAACACAAGTTTTTGTCAGAGGATAGATTTAACGGACGATTCGCACAAGGGCTAAAACAATATTACAATGATATTGAGCAGGATGAGCAAAAAGTTATCGACACAATAAATCTAATAGATAAAGAACAATGGGATAAACACTTTACCCCAAAACAAGGGCAGTCTATGGAAGCTAAATCATATATAGAAGCATTTAAGGCTTTGTATGCGGATTTTGACAAATGATATAAATGTAGGGCTTGTGTGACAGGCAAGCCCTATATCCCTTACTTGAATTATCCAACTTAAACTGCCGTTTTCATCTATTTTTCAAGATGATATAATTTTCAAGGATTGGGTGGTATAAAAAGCAAGGTCATACTATTAACTATATATACTATTAACATAACTAACTGGCTTCCAGCCCTCATAGGCTAAGAAACGAAAAAGCGCATACCGGCATGAAAGTAGTGGACGAAAATAGTTACAGGCTGTTTCCTATAAAATTAGGCAAACTCCTATCTCATAAAGAAGCATACGCTTATCTCTCTCTTCTTTTCAAGAGTGATTACAATACAGGCGAATCAAACGTATTATTGGAAACTCTATCTAAAGAGGTCGGTTATGATACGGAAACGATTAGTGACTATCTGCATAAGGCTAAAGAATATGGCTATGTTAATATTACACGAAAATATATCAAGGGAGAGCACGGAGAACCTAAGACAAAGAATTTTTATAATGTGCAAATTCCCTCTAAGGATTTTATCATGGTCAGCCGTGACTTTATAAATCTGCATTTTGAGAATCTCCCTTTAAAGGAAGAAACGGACATCAAAGGTTTTGTCCTCCTCATAAAGTGCATTTGTCTGAATAATTGCAATTTGACTTATTATAGTCTAAAAGAAATGGCTAAACTTCTGAAAATCTCGTATGGAACAATTCAAAAGTACATGAAGAAGTGTGTCGAACTAAAACTGATTCAACCTTACAAAAGCTGTTATAGAATCATGCTTGACCACTTCGATAAAGGAAATACAGGTTACTTCCCAAAAGGAACACAGCCACTTTATAAGGAGATTTACAATATAATAGATTTGTTCTGTCAGACTAAAGGCATAGAAACTCCTCCTTATAATGCCCAACTTATAGGGCAGATTGCCGTTAAATATCCATATACACGACAAGAATTGAAACGAATAAACGACATAGAACTTATAAAGAAATGCTCTATCAAATATCAATTAGCCCAACGCTTGCCTAATGTTGATGAGCCTATAAACAGTTTGAACTATTTTGTGAAAGTGCTGACAAACAAAGACTTTAAAATACCACCTAAAAAAGAGCCGTTAAGATTGGTAATGTGAACCATATAAAGATAGCTTAGGCTATCTTTTTTTTGGCTATAAATCAAGTACATATAAACAATCCTACATTTTAAAAATCTGTTTCTTTTAAAGATAAGCCCTGTCTAATACAAGTTATATAGCCAAATGCAATCTTGGCATAAAACTTAGTCCGCATGAGATTACAAATAGCTGTCCTTTAAAGCGACCAAATAAAGAAAACTATAAATAAGCACATAAGCAGCTATATACCTATATATTAGAAATATCCCCCTCCACCTGTCCTGTTATCCTGTTTTTTAAATTGGAGAGAGCTACAAACACGAGAGCCTACTACAAATTAAACTCCCCCTCCATGCTTGAAGAAGAAAACAAGAAAAAAAACTTAATCATTCACTAATTAAAATTTTCAAGTATGGAAAACTTAGTTTTATTGCCTACTATGGCACAGAAAAGAAGTAGTGACTTCAAACAGTATGCAGAGGATGCAACAGTAATTTTAGAAGAAACTACAAAAGTCCAGAAAGTGAATCACTTTATAGAAGCTAATACTATGGAGATTGATTTACAACATTTAAAGAGTGACTGTATTGTTCCCGTCTTTTCAAAAGACAACGAACTTACAATTTCGCACAATGCCTTTATTGAAACGGTTTGGGAAGCTACACAGTCATTCTTTACAGGTGAAACGATTGATAAACCCGACATTCGTGTTTCCCACATTGTCAAAGGCAGAATCCCCGAAGCGATTCATAAGCCTGCAAACCAACTGTTAGAGAATGACAAGACACAGTATTTTGAACGTATGATGTTTTGCATTGAAGTACCTACTATCTATGAAACGGTAGAGGGAAACAAACTCACTCTGACAATAGGCGGTGTGCGTGCTTATAATCACATGAACCTCTATTCAAAGAAAACGGTAGAACGGTTTAAGGTTTTCATTGGATTTAAGAACATGGTTTGCACAAACTTATGTGTTTCAACAGACGGTTATAAAAGCTGTTTGGAAGTTTCTAATACAAGCGAATTATATCGTGCGGTATTGGAAATGTTTCACGCCTATAATCCAGCAAAGCACATTCATTTGATGCAGACACTTGGAAACAGCTATCTAAGCGAACACCTATTTGCACAGATTCTTGGAAAGATGCGCCTTTACCAATGTTTGCCACAAGGCTATCAAAAGAGCGTACCACGACTATTAATAACAGACACACAGATTAATAGCGTGGCAAAGGCTTATATGCAGGATTCTGACTTTGGCGGTTTTGGCGGTGACTTGTCTATGTGGAAATTCTACAATCTACTGACAGGGGCTAACAAGTCAAGTTATATAGATTCTTTCTTGGATAGAGCCTATAATGCGACAGAGATAGCACAAGGCATTAACATGGCTTTGCATGGTGACGAGCGTTACAAATGGTTTATTGATTGATTTTACACAGTGGGAGATATTCAGTAATGGGTATCTCTCATTTTTTACAAACATCTAAAATTTAGAATTATGAATAAAAGAGAAAATCAAAAGACAATGGCAAAGGCTGGATGTGGCTTTGTCATATTTGCAGCAATTTTTATTTTCCTTTGCTGCATTAACCCTGTTATTACGGTAAGCGTATTCATGCTGTTAGCAATTCTAATTTCATGCGTTTATTGATTCACTAATTCATAGAAGTGAAAGAGGTTTGATAATCAAATAGTTATAAAACGGTTATCAAATTTACTTTCACTTTTATATCTAAACCTATAAAATTGAAACAGCATGAGTTTGAAAAATAGTTATACAACAAGCGACTGCCTGCAATGGGACAGTGCTACAAACTTGGTGAGAAAGTTATACAGAGATAAGAATTACAGAATAAGCCTGCTTGTTGGATGCGGAATATTCTTTGGTTTGCGTATCTCTGACCTGTTACAACTTACTTGGTATATGCTTCTAAGTAATGATGCAAAGTTTACCATTACTGAAAAGAAAACAAATAAGCGTAGAGAAGTGAGGATTAACAGGGAGTTTCAAAAACACATCAAAGACTGTTATACGGCTTTGGATATTCAAAACTTGAATGAGCCTTGCTTTCTATCAGGCAGAGGTAAGAACAAGGTCTATTCTATCCAATGGGTGAATATTGTACTTAAAGAACTGAAAAGCAAGTACAATTTAAAGATAGACCACTTTTCCACTCATTCGCTTAGAAAGACATTTGGAAGAAAAGTATTTGAATCCTCTGAAAACGCTGAATTAGCTTTAGTCAAGCTAATGGAGTTATTCAACCATTCAAGTGTTGCCATTACAAAACGCTATCTTGGACTAAGACAAGAAGAACTTTTAAATACATACGACTGCCTTAGCTTCTAATCTTTAGTGGGTAGGAAATTCAGTAATTTTGCACTCTTATAGGCAAAAATGGATTTTCTACCTACTTGTATTTTGTAAAAATAGCCACTTAACAAGTTAATAATAAGCATAGTTCTTGCTCAAACAAACGCTTTTCTGTAATTTTGTAGCAACTTCAATAACCTAATGCGTTAGGGAGTTGAAAGGACATATAAACGAAAGGGCGTTTAGCAAAATTATCTCCTTGTTGGAATCTGGACAATTCTTGACTGTAGATAATGAGCAGGAACGCCCACACCAAAGTTATATCACCACCTCAACAGGTGGAATATATACTTTCTTGGTGTGGGCTTTGCTTATTATACAGTCAAGGGCAGTCCAGAACTCTTAGCAATAAGAGAGCCTCAACAAGATAATAAGTTAAAGTACCCACACCTTTTCTTTGTATGTAAAGCACAAATAATATAAATTGCTTCTTTCGGGGTATTGAGTGGCACAAAATTATTATATGGAAGCACTTTTAGGCATTGCATTTTTGATTGGTATAGCCATATACGCCAAGAAAAACAGGAAACAAAAACATTCAAAAAAATGTCCTCGTTGCAATCACCATCCTTGCACTCCAAAAGTAACAAACTTGGTATGGAAAGGTACTGGTGGCGCACCTGTTTATAATTACAAATGTCCTGAATGTGGATATGAGTTTGATAACAATCCTTTTAATTGAGATTACTATGAGGAAGTATATATTTATTATTTCGCTATTTGCTTCACAAATAACATTGTCACAAAAAATACAGAATAGTCATCTGAAATATGATAATGATTTGAAGCCATATATAGAAACTACTATAAGAAACACAGAGCAAAAGTCTATTACCAATATAGAATTTAGGGTTAGCTATAAGAAAGAGTATAGCAGCGAGTGGGACGTTATGGCTTTTGAATATAAAAAGAAAATGGTACAAATTCATGTACCAGCAAAATCAAACAAACTTATATCTTTTTATATTTCAGACGTAGAAAATTACAAGCCGTCAAATGTGCGTTTGTCAAGAGTACGTTTTAGCGATGGAACTGTAAAAGTTATCAATAATTAGAATCATTAAGTTATGAGCATAAAAGTAACCATACACAATTATTCGTTTCCCATCCATTTTTCTTATAATGGATGGTCTGTAAAATTAGAAAAGAGAATGGCTCTTTTAAAGGATGTCAGAGTAGAAGCAACATTCACGCCACCATCTATTAATTATAATTTTTGGCACACGACATTACCTAATGAAGTGCGAAAAAACTTAATCAACGCTGGATTTTTTAGAGAAGCAGATTATAATAAATACATATCATATACAAACAGTTACATAAATTCATTCAAATATCCACAAGAAACCGCATACAAATTTTCTGCAAACGGTGGATTATTAGATAGATTTTTGGGGCAGAATATTAGTGCTACTGATAAAGTAATAAAGAATGTTACTGAATGGATGGATGAAAATTTGCCTAAATTAAAAGATGCTCCTAATGAATTTGGCTATACTATATTTTTAAGACAGAATGGAGTCAGCGACATTATACTATCTGTTATTAAAGAAGCCTTTTTTCGCGCAGCTTTTCAATCTTTAAAGAATCTATTATAAGATTGAGAAATACATCAATGAAACAAAGACGTAGTATTTTTTAAGAAAACTATTTTATAGAGGAGGAAATAGAAAAAGTACCATATAAGACAATAGATGAATCTCAAAAATAATATTAGCAGATGAAAGTCAAACTTCTAATTATTGCCACGACAATAGCACTGTGTGCTTGTTCCAATTCTAAATCAAAGCTACCCATATACGGAGAATGGCAAATGATTGATTGGAATGGAGAAGAACTTGAGATTTATCAACTTTCTGACAACATATTGGAACTTGTCGGCGATGCTGACGAGAGTAAACAAAAAGTTCGGCTTTCCCGTGTCAATGATTCAGAAAAGACTCTTGGTGAAAGA
>OGIA01002146.1_pt1 | contig 9658 bp, 10 predicted proteins | sample 1571671 | NCBI WGS metagenome assembly OGIA01 (sample SAMEA2582027, study PRJEB24529) | metagenome | biome: Human gut stool | place: China | collected 2011
ATATTATCCGACCGCACGGCGAGCCGCCGTCCCCAATTCGTGTAGATAGTTTGTAATGCCCACAAAACATATCATGCCAGAGGGTAGCATTGTAATTGTTTGTACAATTTATCAACAATGTTTTTTAAAATAAAAAAATCGGGAACAAGAATTTGCGTTTGTACACAAACCTTATTCCCGAAATTATCGAACAATTTAATTCTATTAGCCGACAGCCTTTAAAAGCTCGTCAACCTTATTTGTCTTTTCCCATTCAACACCGAGTTCTTCTCTGCCCATATGACCGTAAGCGGCAAGTGGGAGATACTTTGTTTCCGTGAGCTTGAGCTGTCTGATGATAGACTGCGGACGGCAGTCAAATACCTTTTCAACAGCGTTTGCCAGTTCTTCGTTTGAATATTTTGATGTGCCGAATGTGTCAACCATTATTGAAACAGGCTTTGCAACACCGATTGCATATGCAAGCTGAATTTCGCACTTCTTGGCAAGCTTAGCGGCAACAATGTTCTTTGCAATATATCTTGAGTAGTAAGCGGCACTGCGGTCAACCTTTGTCGGATCTTTACCGCTGAATGCACCGCCGCCGTGACGAGAAAATCCGCCGTAGGTGTCAACAATAATCTTTCTGCCTGTAAGACCTGAGTCGCCGACCGGACCGCCGATTACAAATCTGCCTGTCGGGTTTACGAAAATCTTTGTGTTCTCGTTCATAAGCTCAGCCGGAATAATCGGTTTAATAACATACTCAATAAGGTCTTTTCTAATCTGCTCAAGTGTAACATCTTCATCATGCTGTGTTGAAATTACAACCGTGTCAATGCCGACAATCTTGTCATCGTCATATTCAACAGTAACCTGAGTTTTGCCGTCGGGACGGAGATATGAAAGAGTGCCGTCTTTTCTTACCTTTGTAAGCTGTTTTGCAAGCTTGTGGGCAAGAGAAATAGGCATCGGCATAAGTTCGGGTGTTTCATCACACGCATAACCGAACATCATACCCTGATCGCCTGCGCCAATCTGATTGTCGGTATCGCTTTCGCCGTCTTTAAGCTCAAGGCTTTCGTTTACGCCCATTGCAATGTCGGGTGACTGTGCGTCGATTGATGTGAGAACCGCACAGGTGTTGCCGTCAAAACCGCACTTTGGATCGTTGTAACCAATGTTGTTTACAACCTTTCTTGCAACATCTGCGATGTCAACATAGCAATTGGTTGAAATTTCACCCATAACATGAATCATACCTGTTGTAGCCGTAACCTCGCAGGCAACATGGGCGTTTTTATCCTGAGAGAGGATTTCGTCAAGAACTGCGTCGGAAATCTGGTCACACACTTTGTCGGGATGACCTTCCGTTACAGACTCGGATGTAAATAAATGTTTAGCCATTTAGAAAACTCCTTCCAAAAAAATAAGCACCGTTCTTCCGAAAGGTGCTGTGTTTACTCATCTTTCGGTAAATACCGCAGGATTTAGCACCTTGCATACGCAGGTTGCCGGACTTCACAGGGCCTGTCCCCTCAGTCACTCTTGATAAGATCATTCTTATTCAATTCTATAATCTATAAATAGATTATACAGTATCTTTCGACAAATTTCAAGATTAATTTGCAATTTTAAAAAGGTAAAAATAGTAAATATTTCAGCCGTTTGGATTGAAAATTTTAACTTATAGTGCTAAAATTAACCCGAGGTGACTGAAAATGAGTATTACCGTGAGAGAATACGGGAAAAATGATATTAAGGGTATGATTTCCGTATGGAATGAAGTTGTAAGGGACGGAGTTGCCTTTCCGCAGACTGAAGAACTTGATTTTGAAAGCGGAAAAAAGTTTTTTGCAGAGCAAACTTGTTGTCCCGTTGCAACCGATGAAAACGGCGAGGTTCTCGGAATGTATATTCTTCATCCGAATAATGTCGGCAGATGCGGTCATATTTGTAATGCAAGCTATGCGGTTTCCTCATCGTCAAGGGGAAAAGGTGTCGGCAGAATGCTTGTGTTGGATTGCCTTGAGCGTGCTAAAAAAATACGGCTTCAAAATTTTGCAGTTCAATGCAGTTGTGAGAACCAACAAACCTGCAAGAAAACTTTATGAAAGCCTCGGCTTTGTAAAACTCGGAGTTATTCCGAAAGGCTTTTTGATGAAGGACGGTCACTATGAGGACATCTGTCCTTATTATAAAGAACTTTAAAATTTCAATTTAATCAGGAGGACAAGAAATATGATTATTGATTTTAAACATATGGAAGAACAGATTTTGCCGAATTTTAAAGGCGGAGAAAAGGCATATGCCGTAAAGAAGTTCACAGATGACAGAAATATGATTATGCATGGTCGCCTTGAAAGCGGTGCGTCAATCGGACTTCACACTCATGAGGGCAACTGCGAAATGTTCTACATCATTGAGGGAACAGGCAAGGTACTTATGGACGGCGAGTATGAAAGGGTTGAGGCAGGCGTGTGCCACTATTGCCCGAAAGGTCATACACACAGCCTTATCAATGACAGCGACTCCGACCTTGTATTCTTTGCTGTTGTTGCAGAGCAGAAGTAATTTTATTTTTGGTTTCTGATTTCCGATTATTCTCTGTTGTATCTTAAATCCCTATGCAAAAACTAAAACAGGGGTGATTACGGTGAACAGAACTGCTGAAAAACTCGGAGAAAAATGGGATTTGCCGCTTGGCTTTACAATGGCACTCGGAGAAAATCCCGACGCTATGCTTGCCTTTGCAAGTATGCCGAAAAAGCACCGTGAAAGCTGCATTGACAGGGCAAGAAACGCAAATTCCCGTTCCGAAATGCAGAGAATAGTATCTGATATAGCACAAAAATCTTTTAATGATTTTATAGGTTAACAAAAAGAAACGGGGCAAAAACTTCGTTGCTTTTAAATTGCTTTCTGCTATTCGTCTGCACTTTTATAAAAATCTCTAAAATTGAAAGTTGAAAATTAAAATTTAGTTCGGGCAACAGATTTACAAGATGCAAAATTTCTGTTGCCCGATTGTTTATGTAAGTAATCGCTATACATTAGCAATAATAAGAGCCGACCATTAGTTGATAACTGAATTAGCATAGAAATTATAAAATAGATTACACTATTATGATTGTGCAAATATTACATAATACAGATGAAATATTTTGAAAATTATTGCATCGTGTAATTCTTAGTGGTATAATCTCCTTATAGAGTTAAATATTTACTTATGATTTATATATCCAAAGGGGAATGTATTATGAATGAGATAGAAAAAAGGAAAGAAATGGCTATGTCCTTAATGGATATGGAATTGATTCCTGATATGGATGAAAAAAAACTTGCGGAAGAATATAATTGCAAAAAATTTAGTTTTACAGATTTGGCAGCACTCGGAGTTGCTTTTCAACCGATAATGTCTATGCTTCAGCAACGAATAACAGGTGAAGGCGGAAGTGGTTTATACTTTGTTAATACTATGGGCAGACAGATGTTTCATAAGAAAGGAAGTACTGATTTTATAGGCTCACTTAAAACTGATATAGGTTCAGTAGGTGGCGGTCAGGCAAGTCTAATGCAATTACCTTGTGATCCTACAATGATTTGTTTAGCGGTTGCTTTGGTTGGTATTGAATTAAAGTTTAATGAAATTAAAAACATACAGATTGAAATGCTTGAATATGTAAAATCCACTCAAAGGGCAAAAATTCGTGGAGATATAAATACCTTGTCCGATGTTATGAGCAATTACAAATTTAACTGCAATAACGAGAAATATAAAACAAATAAACATATTCTTGTTCAGGATATCAAAAAAGAGTCGGAACAAGCATTGTCGCTTCATACTGAGCAAATTGTCAAAACTTTAAATAAATCTGATGATTGGCATTGGGACAATGATGTAAAGCAGGTTAAGAATAAATTGAAAGCAGAATTCGATGATTATAAGCTTTCTTTGTTTTTGTATTCCTATGCTTCATTTCTTGAGGTAATGCTCCTTGAAAATTTTGACAAAGACTACTTGAATAGTATTTCTGACAAAATTGAAGAAAAATCCAAAAAGTATGATGAGTTTTTTGATGAATGTTGCAAGAGAATTGAAAAAGCCTCTAAATCTTCTGTGGAAACATTTTTTACAAAAGGATTATCAGATTTGAGCAGAGGTTTTGGCAAGGTGATTGCAAGCATACCTGTTATATGTGAAGGTCCTGTTGATGAAGGTCTTATTGGAGCAGGTGACCAACTTGAAAAATGGAATACCGAAAAGTCAAAAGATATTATAGATGATTTAGCCAAGGATGCTGATGTGTGTGCAGTTCCGTTCCTTGATAATATAAAAATGCTTAATAAGGTGTATAATGAACCTATAGATATGCTTATAGGCTCTGACGGGGTTTATTTGGTTGAAGCCCAAAAAGCAGTGTAATGTACTAAAATGGCATCTCAAAAGTGGGATGTCATTTTTTACGCCTTGCAAACTGTACCTATAAAAATTCTGAAAATTGTACATACAAATAATGACAGTGGTGTTGTATAATGACAACATCACAAGATAAATGTTGAACTGTTCAGAAATTTTAAGGCGTGGTATGATGACAAAAAAAGCTGTACTAATCAATGATCTCTCAGGGCTTGGCAAGTGTTCGCTGACGGCGGCAATCTCTGTTTTGTCTGTAATGGGCATTCAGGCGTGTCCTATGCCGACAGCCGTTTTGACAAGTCAGACGGGATTTGAAAGCTTTTACTGCAACGATTGCACGGATAAGCTTGATTATTACACAAGTGAATGGAAAAAACTCGGCTTTCAGCCTGACGGAATCTATACGGGTTTCCTCTCAAGCGAAAAGCAGGTGGACAAAATCCTTTCATTTATAGACAGCTTTGAAACCGACAACACGCTTGTACTTGTGGATCCGGTTCTCGGTGACGGTGGAAGAACCTACAGTCTTTATACCGAAACTCTCGGCAAAAAGATGAAAAAACTCGTTTCTGTTGCCGATGTAATCACCCCGAACCTTACCGAATGTTGTATTCTGTGCGATACCGACTATTCAGAACTGATTAAAAATGCCGATTCTCCCGATTTTCTCGATACGGTTGCAGAGCTTGCCAAAAAGCTTTTGAAACTCTACAAGGTGAAAACCGTGATTGTTACAGGCATTGAGCATAAAATTTCCGATGAGGTTACAAAGATTAACAATCTTATTGCAGCCGATGATGAGGTGTTTTGTGTCAGCTGTGAAAAGACGGGCGGAAGTTATTCGGGTACAGGCGACTTGTTTGCCTCGGTTGTCTTTTCGGGATTACTCCGTGGTGACAGCCTGAAAGATACCGTAAATCTGGCGGTAAAATTCATACAGACCTCGCTTTGTGAAACCGTTAAACTCGGTATTCACCGCAACGAGGGTATTGAATTTGAAAAACATTTAAAAATGCTTTTGTGAGGAAATTACTATGACTGCTAAAACTGTTTCAAAAACCGATTCAAATTATAATGTAAAGCTGATTGCAATTACGGCAATGTGTGCGGCTCTTATTACCGTTACAACTGCTTTTATCAAGATTCCGTCACCGCTTGGATACTCTCATGCAGGCGACTCTATGATTTATCTCGCCGCAAGTATCCTTCCCGGACCTTTCGGAATTATCGCATCATCAATCGGCGGCGCTCTTGCCGACCTTATTTCGGGTTATCCGCATTGGGCAATACCAACAGCTATTATCAAGGCTATCAACGCAGTTCCGTTTGTGCTTTGCAGAATGGCAATGAAGAAGCGTGGCAAAGATGAGAAAATCATCAGTCCGTCATCACTTCTTATGCTCATTCCAACAACAATCGTTACAATCGGCGGTTACTTTATTGCAAACGGTCTTATGTATGACTTTGGTGCCGCAATTGCGGAACTTCCCACTTGCTGGTTGCAGCCCGGTGTAGGAGCATTAATCTACATTGTTGTAGGCATCGGTCTTGATAAAATCAATTTCAAGAAAAAACTCTCGCTTTAATGTGAGTTTCAATAAGGAGAAGAAAACATAATGGCAGATATTCTTTATGTGTACAAAACATCTATCTATGCTAATCTGACGAACAAATGCCCTTGCAGATGCACATTCTGTATCCGCAATAATACCGATTCGGTCGGCAGTGCAGATACACTCTGGCACAAGCATGATCCGAGTATGGAGGATATTAAAAAGGCTGTTGATGATTTTGATTTCACAGGCTACAAGGAGCTTGTATTCTGTGGCTACGGCGAACCGACTTCGGCTCTTGATAATATGCTTGAAACCGCAAAATATGTAAGGGAAAAGCACCCCGACATCAAACTCAGACTCAACACAAACGGTCTTTCTGACAGAATCAACAACAAGCCCACAGCTGAGTTGATTTCAAAGTATATTGATTCTGTTTCAATCAGCCTCAATACCTGTTCATCGGAAAAGTATGACGAAGTTTGCCGTCCTGTTTTTGACCATGCGTATGAGTCAATGCTCAAATTTGCAGAGGATGCAAAGAAATATTTTGAACATACGCAGTTTTCAATCGTAGATACAATCCCCGAGGAGGACATCAAGGCTTGTCAGAAAATTGCCGATGACAGGGGAATTTATCTCAAAATCAGAAAATATTCCGATTAATCGTTAATTTTAATTTTTCATTTCATTTTATATTTCAGAAGTAAAGCCGACTTGTTGTTATGACAGGTCGGTTTTATTTTTATTCGGTATGTCATCTGCAACTGTCCGATAGGACAATTTCACTTTCAAATGATTCTATTCTTAAAGCTGTATATTCACCGCCTTGACGGAGGTAATTTTAATTGCTATAATTTATACAAATGGGGTGGTGCTTTGAAAAAGACAAAACTGTTGAAAATTGTCCTCAAACGGACGGGTGCAATCAAGCTTTTGTGCAGTTATGTTATCGTGTTTTTTGCGGTGAGTGTTGCAATATGGATTTTCGAGCCGAACATAACTCGGCTTTTTGACAGCATATGGTACTGCTTCAGCGTTGCCACAACAATAGGACTCGGAGATGTACTTGCAACAACGCTTGTCGGCAGAGTGCTTTCAATCTTTCTTTCGATATGTTCAATTCTTATCATTGCAGTAGTTCCGGGCGTAATCACAAGCTACTATGTCGAAAGCACAAAACTTCGTGCTGATGAAAGCAGTGCAAAGTTTCTTGATGATCTTGAGCGCCTTCCCGAACTTTCAAAAGAAGAACTTGTCGAGCTTTCCGAAAAGGTGAAAAAGTTTAATCGTAAAAAGTAAATTTAATAAATGCGGACATAAAAAATCCCGACAGTATCAAAAACATACTGTCGGGATTTTGCTTTTAAAGAAATATATTAACTTATTTTATGAATCCCTGAACAATCAAAATCAGTACAAGAACAGGGAGTACATACTTGAAATATGGCTTTAAAGCCTTTGAAAATTTAATGCCTTTACCGGTGTTACACTCATCAAGGTAGTTGTCAAATCCCCAACCGAATTTTGTAACGCAGAAGAGGAGATAAACAAGTGAACCTACAGGAAGAAGGATATTGCTTACGAGGAAATCCTCCATACCGAGAACATCCTGACCGAAAATTTGAAAACCGCTCCAAATGTTGAAACCGAACACACACGGCAAACTTGCGATAAGAATGATGATTGTGTTGATAAGAACAGATTTTTTTCTGCTGATGCCGAACATATCAATCCAGAACGAAATGATGTTTTCAAACACGGCAATGATTGTTGAGAAGCACGCAAAAGTCATAAACAGGAAGAACAGAGTACCCCAAATTCTTCCGCCGGCCATATTTACGAACACATTCGGAAGTGTTACGAAAATCAGAGCAGGACCTTGGTCGGGCTGAACACCGTATGAAAAACAAGCGGGGAAGATGATAAGACCTGCCATAATTGCAACAAATGTGTCAAGTGCGCAAATTTTGATTGACTCACTCGGCAGAGTGTGGTCTTTTGACATATAACTGCCGAAAATTTCCATTGCCGCAATGCCAAGACTGAGTGTGAAGAATGCCTGATTCATAGCGGATGAAATAACATTGCCAAGTCCGATTTCATTCACCTTGTCCAAATCGGGGATAAGGTAAAAGCTGAGTCCCTCACCTGCACCCGAAAGGAATAAGCTGTTGCCTGCGAGTACAAGAATGAGTATGAGCAACACAATCATCATAACTTTGCTGACTTTTTCAATGCCCTTTTGAATACCTCTGCTGCAAACAAGGAATCCGAGGACGGTGATAATCGCCACCCAAATTACCATTTCAAGCGGATTTGACTGCAATTCGTTGAATACTCCGCCAACTTGCTCAGAGGTCATTCCGCTTTCAAATGAACCCGTCGCAAATTTGTAGAAGTAGCTCGTCATCCAACCCGAAACCGTGGTGTAGTACATCATCAAAAGATAGCATCCGAGCATACAGAACCAGCCGTGAATGTGCCACTTGCTCTTTGGCTTTTCAAGTTTTTTGTAGCCGAGAACAGCACTTTTTCTGCTCGCTCTTCCGACTGCAAGTTCCATTGTCAAAACAGGAACTCCCATAAGAACGAGGAAGATTAGGTACAAAAGTACAAATAGTCCGCCGCCGTTCTGTCCTGCAACATACGGAAATCGCCACACATTGCCGATTCCGATAGCGCAACCCGCACTTACAAGGATAAACCCAAGTCGGGATTTAAAATTTTCTCTTTCCATAAACGAATTCTCTCCTATAAAAACAGACCTTTTAATTATATAAAAAATTCACACATTTGTCAAGATGTTCTGTTTTTAATAAATGAAGAATTTTCGCAAAAAAACCGCATAAATAAGCCGTTTTTTAGAGCAGAGGGTAGATAATGGGACAGTGGTTTATGGTATAATATTATTAAAGAAAAGGAAAGGAAAAATCTAATTAAAAGGGCAATAACAATAATTGTTACTAAGTTAATGAAAGGCGGAAATTATTATGTTAATGAATTGTAAAAGAAAGATCCACGAAAAGCTTGTGTTTGAAAACGCACCGCAAAATCCCGAAGCAATCAAGGGTATCCGTGCATACCTTTTGGCGCTGCTTTCCTATGCAATGATGTCGAAGAGATGTGAAAACGCTGACTTTGATTTGCATATTGATATTGAAGGCGATGAAACGCTTTTTGAAACCGAAGACGAAAGTGCGGGCGAGATAATCCAGAAGCTCGGTAATCACGGCGGATTCACAATTGACATCACCTGCAGCGGAAAATTTGTGAATATCGGCAACTGTTCCGATGAGGAATTTATCACGGTGGCGTGTTTTCCCGACAAAGTTCCAAGCATTTTTGATTGCCTTGAAAATTCGGGAGAAAAGGACTTCAAGTACGGAAAAATAGCTTATTTTGACGGCATTGATTTGTGGTTATCTCGGTACATTGACGATAAAACCTGTATGGACAATGTTTTTGATTTTGGCGACATTGTTGAGAAAAAGGACTTCGCAATTTCAAATTTGTGGAATAGTGAAATGTTTCTTGTTATCGCATTTGATTTTGAAAAGTATCACGATGAAGCTGAGGAAATCAAGAATATAATCGAAAGATATATTTATGTTGATGATGAAAAAGCATTTAAAAAGTGCCGCAAAAAGTGGGATGAGGAAATGATAATCGGAATTGACGGTGGGCAGTGGATTCCCGAGAATGT
>OGIA01002148.1_pt1 | contig 9652 bp, 6 predicted proteins | sample 1571671 | NCBI WGS metagenome assembly OGIA01 (sample SAMEA2582027, study PRJEB24529) | metagenome | biome: Human gut stool | place: China | collected 2011
AATGAAAGAAGATGTAGTAGCTGCAAATCTTGCGAATTTGCGCCAAAGTATCAACGAACTGAAAGTGTATATTGAAAAACAGAACGCCACTGTTCCTAAACCGGAACAATCTGTAAAAGCAGATTCCAATGAAAAGGCCATTTATACTGGAATTGCCAAAAGTTTCTGTACTTGCTGGAATGAAGCCTTGTCTGTGGTCAAGAAACATATCTGGCAACAGCAGCCTAACACATTGCCGTTTTCGCTATGGTTCCCGAAACTCATTGATTTATTCAAGCAGAAGTCCAAACTTCTTGAATATCTTTATCGGCACGTTTGCGATTACAATCAGAATCGTATGACTATCGAAACTAATACCCGATGTATATTGAAACGGCAGGATGAGATATTGGCAAAAATCAATGAGCTGAAAAGCCCTGTAACTGTTATTCCGCCTAATATTAATGGGCTGTTTATATGTGGCTATCATATAAAACTCCAGTATATTGTGCCTATTATTACCGTTATTATTATATGGGCTGTTGTTGCTTCTGCTAGTAGTATGAAATATAAGGAAGAATCCTTTGCACATTATTCGATGTATCGGGCTATTAAGGAACAACATCAGTCTTTTATCGAAAGATTGACAGTTGCTCAAAAAGATGATTAGTATGTTTATTATTCACACATGCCCCTGATTATATATGATTTTGGGAAGGAAGAACTATCTGTTCTGCGGAAACGGTGCATCCACATACTGGGCTACATCGTTTACTCTCTGATTGCCACCTGCAAGTCTGCAGGAGTAGAACCTAGAACCAGGATTGAGGATATCTTACACAAAATTCCATATTATGAAAGGGACGAAAAGGATATGACAGAGCTTCTCCCCAGTAATTGGGTAAAATTTAACCAAACTTGTTCCGAATAGATACTATTAGTTCCGACTGACAACGAATAGCACCGATTCGGAACTAATTTCTCAAATTTGCAACGTGGTTTACCGAATGTTTATTATATTGAAATCACCCCATTTGAAGAGCTCTTTCCATATATTGTTTTGCCAATTCTAAATGTTTGCCATTTCCTAAGTAATCAGCATTATTCCCTTTCAGAATATCCAAATTTGCCGTATGGTAATGATACATACATTTCAAAGAATCGGATAAGGACTCTATAACTGAAAAATTAATGCTTTCCCATATGCGCTCAGCCTTCTCTTCATCTTTATTACTAAGATACAGAGAAAGCTTTTCAAATTTTTCTTCTATGATAGACTGTGTACTAAAATCACGTATATCAAAGAGAGTAACCAGTAGTATTATTACTAAGATTTTACCCTTCATTGAGATTGGAGTCAAATGTTAAATAAATCGCAGAATTATATCAATAATTACCAAAGCTACAACACCAAACAAAATTTTCTTGTTGGTATCAATTGCACCTTTAAGTTCATCCTTGACCTTGTCGTTTTTCTCTTCAATAGCCTTTACTGCACTTTGAAGAGAAGCCTCGTGGTTCTTGAGGTTTGTTAGAACCTGATTAATCTTTTCATTGGCCGTTTGCAGGTCTTTCGATTGTTGAGTACTTTCACTCACAAGCTCCGACATAGCCTTATCAAGGCTATCGGCTACGGCCTTAAGAACGGACAAATCCCTAGCTAGAGCATCAATCTTTTGGAGAATCTCCTTCTTTGAACCAGAAAAGTCTGTAGCGGAACCTTTTAAATCCGTAGCAACTTGAGCTAGTTTATCAACACCTGCAGTAGTCTGTTTCGAGAAAACCTCATTAGTGTTCTTGATACTAGCTTCAAAGCTTCTAATGACTTTGGCGCATGAGTCATTCATTGCCGTAGTCGTATTAGAGACGACCTTCTTGGCATTACCTTCAATCTCTGATGACAACATGCCTATATTGGAAACGAGTTTGCCAACAGAGGCTAAACGCTCAGTAACATCAGAATCTACGTCTGAAACGATACCTTTCACCTCAGACTTGATAAGCTCTTTCAAAGAACCAAGTTGAGTGGCAATGGAGGCCAATTGCTGCGAATAATCAGCGAGGTTCTCGTTTATTTCACTATCTGCCTCTAATACGTCATCAATTTGCTCTTTGGCAGTTTTGATGTCTTTCAAGTCGCTCTCTAATTGAGTGAGGACTTCGAGAATAGATTTATCTTCCATATCTTTGTTGTTTTTGCTTAATTAAACATTATCTTTTGTGACTCCTACAAACTTATCTCTAAACATCTTTACCCAAGATGAGTGAATGAAAAGCTCAGCTTCTGTCTCCCATCTATTGATGAGCGTCATTTCCTTATCGTCAACGACATTGCGTCCTTTTTTTTGAATTTCTTCTTTGAAACGCTTCATGTTGACATAGAAATCCTTGAGGTTATTAATGGACCTTTCTCTGAACTCCTTATATGCGCTTATATAACTATTCCGCATTTCATTCGCAAGGTTTTTATTGTCGCCAACTCCAAGGAACAAAAGGCAATAGGCATTAAGCATAGCAAGAGCAGGATTGGTATCCGTCAAGGAACGGCGAATTAATCGTACTGCACCATGCAAGTGCTTGATGTTACCAATTTGTGAGTCACTTGGTCCCATCACGTCATCGTCAACAACACGCAAGTACTTAAAGAGTACATCGAATGATGAATACTTACCATGATCCGTATCTTGAGTCAACGAGAAAGCTTCTCCAAACTCTGTCTCATAGTCTTCTCGTGCGTATTTAGAATTGAAGTAATAATAAATGTCGTCTTTGAGGTCTTCATTTATTTCCAACCAATTCTTATCACTGTGAATTGCTCTATTACAAAAGTCTTCCATGTCTTGCATTGCACGTTTACGCTTCATCGCAATCTTGGTATAGACAAACTCTGTAATAAAAGAAAGACATTGCTGAATCTCATTGTCGCCTCTCACTTCATGAGCTTTTGCAATTTCAATATCAGCTCGTTCATCTGTATAGTATCGTTTCAAGAATTGCTTTAGTGCCATAAAATAATGCCCATCAGCTTTTCTCTTAGTTACAATACGGAAACGTTGATTATAGTAGTCTTGAGTGAAATCGTCGATAACGCCGACACAACACATGCGATAGATTGCCTTTTGAAGCGCTTCTGTATAATCAGCATAACCATAATTGTACGCTGGACGTGCAAAACCGTGTCTTCGTTTACCCTCCTCTTCAAGGCGAATGTCATCATCAGTCTTGAATCGAGGAAGATTGTTTTTTGTAAGCATTTCGTTTATCCAGCGTACATCTTCTGCCGTGTAGGTATAAGAGATGTAGTAGACCAACTCTTCTTCCGGTTGAGCTAACATCAACTTATCCAAGAAGCCCGAAACGCTTTCAACATTCTTCTGTTCTTCACCAACTTCAACGATCGTATTTGTATTCTTAGACATTAAGAAATACATAATCCATTTTTCGAAATCGGCTCCAATGAAGTTGTTCTCATAAAAGAACTGATGTACTCCATAATCTACGGGTACAGCCTCATATATGCGCGTGCGCTCGTTTTGCTCACTGAACTCTTGAGGACAATACATAATGGTGGACAAAGCCATTTTCCTATCTCGTCCAGCACGACCAGCTTCCTGTACATAGCCTTCCAGCGAACCCGAGTGATTGATGTTCAACGTGAAGCGTACATTGGGCTTGTCAATGCCCATACCAAAGGCTTTGGTTGCAACCATAATATTGGTATCTCCATGAAGGAACTTGTCTTGTTCTGTAAGCGCATCGCTACCGACATAGTTACTTACACGTTGCGTACCAAGGCCTGCAGCTATGGCATCTTTAACGCCACGCTTCTTGGCTGAGTTATTTACACCAAGAGAGCCAACTCTATGGGGGCAAAATACAATGGCTGAAGCATTACTGTTTTCACTCGTAGCCCATTCGTCATCTACAGGAACCGTAATGTCTCGATCGTAGATTTCATCTATCATATCATCATCCATAATATTCTCTCGTTGGAGAAATCTACTTTTGATGAGTTTGATATTTTCTGGCTTCTCAAGTTCTTTAAGACAATCCAAAGATTCACCTAAGACTTGGGCCGCCACATCGTTCTTCCGTTCATAGACAGCCCATTTGTCATTGCAACCAGAAGCATCAACTTGGACAACTCGATATTGAAGTTCCAGTCTATTGGTATTTTCATATCTAACGACGGCATCGTTATCTAAAGGGAACGCACCTTCACCAGATAGTTCTCGTTCAACATCTGCTAAAACGTCGAATGAAGCCGTTGCGGTCAAGCCAAACAGCGATATATGTTCATGTCTCGAACTCTGCTTTGGCAAAACATACTGATAGAGATTTCTCCCTAAATGTAAATATGAGAATCTGAAATCATGTCCCCATTCGGAAACACAATGAACCTCATCAATGATACCATATGCAAAATACACATGTAGATCTTGCATATTACGGAGCCTCTGACGGAAACCATGAATGCACAAACGTTCAGGCGACATAAACACGAATAGGCATTTTGAATGCTCCATGTCGTACTCACGCTCTGCACGTGTATCTGCAACTTGCGAATTGATATAGGTGCAACAGTCTATACCGGCATTGATAAGTCCATCATATTGGTCCTTCATAAGTGAGACAAGAGGATCGATAACAAGGCTTACGCCTGGTTGCAGGAATGCGGCCAATTGATAAGTGAGTGATTTACCGCCACCTGTTGGTAAAAGACCGATAACCGATTCGTTCTGTAGGGCTCTAGAGAGAATAGGAAGCTGACCAGGACGGAAATCTTCCTTTCTAAATAGTAGCTGCAAGAAATATCTTAAATGATCTACAGCATCATCGATTGGTTTCTTATCATCGTTTACTAACGGATTATATTCCAACCCATCCGTAGTGTAGATGTAACGTTCTGCATACTGTTCCGTTGCCGGGAATATGCAATAGAAGCTATCGTTGCTTACTTGATATTCGGTAAAACTGCAGTCTTCCGCTTTTGGGGTTGAAGAGTACCTAATTACCAAGTCAAAGGTCGTATTACGTATTTCTTCCGTCGGCTCAAAGATAGCATTTTTTTCAAGAAGCGGTGATTCCCTATAAACCTTGCTAGATATGACATGCAGATTTATGTGTGGAATACGCATATTGTCGAAGTCTTGAGACAAAGTTGCAAGATGGTTGAACATTTCTTTGAAATCTTCAACAGCCAATTTAGCAAATGGAACGTCACATTCTTCAATGAGTACATTCCACTCGTCTTTCTGTAAATTCAGACGATGGCTAATCAAAGCTTCCACTAGGACCTTCTGCACTCTTGCTATTGCGATAGGCGTATAGAGTAATTGATTGATGCGTAAGTCTTCACCTGAATCTCCTGTCATGGCATACTCTTTCAGCTTTAGTTCGTCAGCATGGTCCAACAAAGAGTTGAAACGGAAACCGCCATAAAGGGTTGACGCTTCGGAACAAGACAATTTCTCGCTTAAGGTTCTTTCAACCATTAATGAAGGTTTAGTTGGAAGACCTCGGCTCACAATGTTATTGAGAACAGCAAAAATTGGCTCTACGTCATCACTGATACTCGCACCAAGTTCGTATGGAGCATACACATCAAAGTATGTGTGAGTAGCAAAATTCTCAACCATTGGCTTCACACATTCTAATGCGAAACATGCACGGAATTGTGAGGCTGGGAAATAATCATATTTAATAATCTGATCACTCTTATCAGCAAGGAGTTTTAAGGATAGAATATTATAGGTATATCCTAAAAGGTTTTTTTGTGATTGCGAATCGCGGAACTGCCATACAAGTGGACGTTGAAAATATTGAAGCAATGTATTGTAACGATTTTCAACATGTTGATAGTAGGGACTAACACAAAGTATATAATTATCCTTCGTCAGATTTACTAGGAGATTTTCACTGATATGCTTGAGACTTATTCCTTTGATGTCGAAAATATTAGAGAACAGATGTATTACTTTTCGTCGTTCAAAAAGCTTAATATCAAAGTCAATTACTTCATCCAGTTTCTTATTGACTGTAGAAACTTTGATTTTGTTATCAATTATCTCAATATTAAACTTAGCGCGATTAAGAGCTATTTCCGAAGGCTCAACGAGTATAACTTCTTTGATTCGACAGTTATAACCTTTTTCTTCGAGATACTCATGAAGGAATATTGTAGCTAAGCCTTGCCCACAAGCCCAATCTATTACAGCTATTTCACCAACAAAAATGTCAGTTGGTGTGTTATCAAAAGCAATACGTAATTTCCCTTTATGCCAATTTGTATATGCAGCTGCATAACCATTCAATTGCTCTTCTTGATCAAAAATTTTTGCGAAATTTTTATCAGCATAGGGTAAGTCCCATGGATGACTTCGATATTCCGATGGAAGCATATCACGACACACTTCAGATATTACATCCAAGGTGACACGAGGCAAGTTCTTTATCTTATCTTTATACTTCGACATCTTATTTCCCTGTTATTGTTTCACATTGGAAGCCAGATTCTTTGGCTGCTTTATAGTTTACCAATGCAAGTTCTTTACTTGTGTTGGCATAGCAATATTCGCATTGGTGTGGACATGTGTCGTATTGCCCAATATCCTTACTTACCATACATCCGCACAGCGTTCGTTGCCCCTTGTCCTTATTATCTTTCTTTTTGATAGCATAATGAATATCATCGTCAAGCATGATAGCATTCTCTGGAATTACTTCCGTCTCATCAAATAGGCTTAAAGTAGTATTCTGGGCCCGTATTTCCACTCCAAGAAACTTCATTAGAACTTCGTCGCGCCATGCAAAACGAATCATCAAATTGTCATCCACGCAGTGATTAGGCTGAATGCCATATTCTTTATACTCTGGTTTCTCACCACAAGTGGCTAGCTCATAATTCCAACCTTTGGTTTTATTGAGCACAGACAGACGTTTGACAAACTCAATCATCTGTTCTTGAGTCCACTCCTGATAATGTACATTATTGCGGATAAGGTTATTCTTAACCTTCTTATATGACTCAATATCAGCAAAGCTAAACACTAACTTTTCGGTATAGCCATTAAGTTGATTGCCAATGTTCTCAATCTTCTGTAACAAATCGTCCATTGAGATTTGGTCTGTGAGAATCAATGGATCGAAGCGCCAAACGACATGTCCTTTTCCAAGCTTATTCACAAGTTGTTTGAATGTATCTATACGTTTCTCTACAGAAGGCACACCTTTCTCTAAACCTTCAACGACATAATCATTAAGGGTGTACTGGATGTAGCATTTTATCTTAGGCGTATGCTGTTCTAACTTATCCAAATGAGGAATCAGCCTCTCTGGATTCTTAGACCAAAATACAATAAAACGTGTATTCTTATATGATACATAACTTTTTTTACCATTAAACGGATTCGTCCACGCTGAGTATCCTTTCTCTAGTCGATGAAAGAACCAGTCTGCATAGAAAGCAGGGATATCCGTACTTCTACTTGCCGAAACGATTTCTGGAACTTGAGCATCAACCCAAGTTCCGTTATCGAGTTGAATAGTTGCCTTCTTCCAAGCCATACACCTCTGAATTAAAAATCTATATCGTTTTCTTCTAGAATCTTGTTTACGAGATATTCTGTAACTTCTTTGTGAAGATTTATTCCCTCAGTTATAATGGAAAGCTCCGTTTTATTTTGACCGAAGAAACCTGATTGTATTTTACTTCTTAGGTCTTGATATGTTTGCGCAAAAATGTCAATAGATAATAAGTGAGAATCTTTCGACAAATCTGCATATTCCATCTTAAACATTGCATCTCTAGCTTTAAAAGGGGTCATGTTCATAAACATCGTACCATCATCCTTATTTACTACAGATGAGACTGTATATTCGAAAACTTCACGGTTATTTAGCATAACGAGCAAACGGGTTAATATCAGATTTGCATCATTTTGAGTGTTTTGAATGGCAAGACTTAAAAATAAATAAGCAATACTTGCTAACTGCTGTTTGTCGTCAATATCTGTAACAGTACCATACGACAAGAATATCATCATACCTTTACCAAATGAGCCTGCATTAATAATCTTCTTAAGTTGGTCAGGATTATTTTGGAATGATCGCCATGCTTTATACAATGGATGATATACAGCGTCACCATCATTTCCAGCATCCAATTGTGTTAATGCTTGAGCAACATATAATTCAACTTCGGTTAATTCCTTTTTTGCAGAAGCTTTGTTTGATGATTGGGAAAAAGCTTTCGTCAATACTTTTCGGTACTCAATATCCGCATTACGGTCATACATATGAAGAACACACTTCACGACCTTACCATCTTCTAGAGAGACAGTAAGTCCATAGTCAGACATATCAAAATCCTGAAAGCCGAAAGGAGTCTGAGTACTTACCATATACCCTCTAAGAATGACTTCAGTAACAGTTGATTTGATTACGCGCATAGGCTTTGCTGATATCTGAGGTTGACCTGTATCACCATTAATCATACGAACAATATAGCCATCACCGTTTTTTAATTGATAACCGCTGCAACCATTGACATTCTTTTCAACCTTAATTGTACGAGGGCATTCTTGCAAGCCCTGTACTGGATTACCATTCTCGTAGCGCTGGTGTTGGTTTGATTCGAATACAAACGATGCAATACTTAGCTCTGTAGTTTTTGGAGCTGAAGTTGTAGATGTCGCAGGTCTTGAGGCCGTCGGTTGTGGCTTCGCTGCTGGTCTTGATTGTGGCACAGAAGTTTTTGCGTCATTCTTTTTGCCGAATATGAAATCTAATAGTCCCATTGTTGTATTATTTTTTAATTATTTTCTTTCTCCCTTCTCTCTTTTACCCTTTCCTGTCCCGGCATCTTTTTAGCCAATACACTATACAAGAAACTTACAATATCATTACGTTTCTTACCCATGTTAAAAAAAGCAGAACAAACAAAATACATAAGGTCTTGCTGACTACATGTATCTTTTTGCTGAATGGATATTGATGGAGTGATTATCAAGTCATGTTCTGCAAATGCATAGGCACAGGCAAGGATAGCTTTTTGTTCTTCTTCGGTAAACATCTTGATTTTATCTGCCAACCATTCAAGTTCTCCTTGTAAAAGTGCTTTTTGCTTTTCGTTTTGTTCTTTCAATAGAATGGAAACTTTTTCCTGCTCTTTTGTAGTAAGGGCTTCTTCTAATTTTTGATTCCTGCGTTTTACAGTGTTGTACTTTTCCATATATGCTACAGCTATGCAAAAATATCCGACTGCAATAGCAAAGATCAATACTGCATGAAATCTGATTTTAGCCTTTATATCAGTTTGCATATCTATATAATCGCAAGTCATAACAGTTATCAGTATCATAAGCGTTGCGCCCACACACATTGTTCTGGATTTAGCCTTAGAACTTATTGGGGCTATACCAAGCAATAAGGCTATTGCTAAGAAAGCCATAAGTAAGGTAAAAACTAATATGAATATTGCCATGTGATTCTATTGTTGTTTATGGTTTGATAATAATGCGCCAATAGCCAGTTTTATCAGATCCTTCATGGATCAAAATTCCCATGGTCCTAAGATTCTTGATGTTTTTCTCTATAGCGCGTTTAGTTACACCAATCTTGTTAGCCATATTATCGGCTGTGATTGATGGATCAGAAATAACGAGGTCAATTA
>OGIA01002155.1_pt1 | contig 9618 bp, 7 predicted proteins | sample 1571671 | NCBI WGS metagenome assembly OGIA01 (sample SAMEA2582027, study PRJEB24529) | metagenome | biome: Human gut stool | place: China | collected 2011
CAGCATACGGAAAGCGACGACGATCTGCAAGTCCGCTTTCAAAGCCCGCAGCTCGGAAAGAAAAGCCTCATCTTTCAACTTTTCGGGCTGGAGTACCGGTAATCCCTTCGACAGGGCATATTGCTTCACCGGGCTTGCCTGTAAGACACTGCCATGACGGCCGACCGGTTTGTCCGGCATCGTAATCACCCCTACTATATTGTATCCGCCTTCAACCAAGGCACGCAGGCTCTCCACCGCAAAATCGGGAGTGCCCATATAAACGATTCGTAAATCTTCTTTCTTCATTTTTTTAATCTCCTGAAAAGTTTTCAACCAGCACTTCGCGGTATGAATTAAATATCTTCGATTTGGACATAAAACCGATATACCGTCCTTCCTCATCTACAACCGGCAGGTTCCAGGCCTTCGTATCGTCAAAGATACGCATGATCTGCTCCATCGGCGTCCCTACCTGGATCTTGGCAGGTGCCGAAACCATGAACTTGGAGACGTGAAACCGATTATATAACTCAGGGCGGAACATAATGTTCCGGATATTGTCCAACAGAACAAGCCCCAACAGGATACCCCGTTCGTCGATAACGGGGAACATATTTCGCCCGCTCTTGGCAATCACCTTCACCATATCTCCCAAGGACATTTCGGGAGAGACAGTCAGGAAGTCGCGCTCGATCACACTGTCGGTATTCAGCAACGTCAACACGGCACGGTCTTTATGATGGGTAAGCAACTCCCCTTTCTGGGCCAGACGCATCGAATAGATACTGTGTGGAAGAAACATCTTGATCGTGATATAGGAGCTCACAGATACGATCATCAGTGGAAGGAAAAGAGCATACCCGCCGGTCAGCTCGGCAATTAGGAAGACACCGGTCAGCGGCGCGTGCATGACACCGGACATGATTCCCGCCATTCCCAACAAGGCGAAGTTCTTCTCCGACAGATACATCGTAAAGGGAAAATAGTTGGACGCATGCGCAAACACGAATCCGGCAATGCATCCTAAATACAAACTGGGAGCAAATATACCACCACAACCGCCTCCAGCATTCGTCGCGCTCGAAGCAAAAACCTTAAACAACAAGATCAGCGTAAGGAATATCTGCAATCCCCAATAGGTATCGTTCAGACTATAGAACATACTCTTATCCATTATATGGGAGAACTGCCCGTTCAACAAAGACGAAATCGTATCATAACCTTCACCATAGAGCGGAGGAAATATGAAGATCAGCACACTCAGCATGATCCCCCCAACGACGAATTTCTTCCAGTAATTATTCAAGTTCCGGTACATCCCCTCGACCCGGTTCATGACTTTGGTAAAATAGAGAGACACCAAACCACAGAAAACACCTAGTAACAGCACATAAGGAATACGCTCGATCACAAACGCTTCGGTCTGGGAAAACGGAAACATTGCTTCCGTACCCGTAAAAATATAGGAAACAGTCGCAGCCGTCACCGAAGTGATAAGCAAAGGAAGTACCGACGTCATCGTCAGGTCCAACAACAGCACTTCCACCACAAACACCACCCCAGCAATCGGAGCTTTGAATATACCGGCAATCGCCCCGGCAGCCCCACAGCCGACCAGCAACATCAAAGTCTTTTGCTCCATGCGGAACAGGCGGCCCAAGTTGGATCCGATCGCAGCCCCTGTCAACACAATAGGTGCCTCTGCCCCGACCGATCCGCCGAAACCGATGGTAATGGCACTGGCAATGGTCGACGACCAGATGTTATGTCTTTTGATTCGCCCCATTAATGGGTAGTTTTACAAACAAACCGGCAAGCAGGATACCGATCACCGGATAAAGCAGATACAGGTAATTCGCCCCATCCTGATTAAAATTGCCGGTCAGAAGATGTTGTATAAAATGAATGATCGACTTCAGGACAATAGCTGCTGCTGCCGTACAAATACCGACCAGAAAACTGACGATCAATATGAAATGCTTCTCTTTTATATGCTTGTCCCGCCATAACAGGAACCGATAGAAAAGTTGAAAATTGAAAATTGAAAATTGAAAATTATCCTTCATAATCAACACCTCTATTTTTTAATTCTTAATTCCTCAAACGCCTTTACCAGTAATTACTGTTTTAACTGTATAGATCAGAATTGTCAGATCCAGTGTCAGCGACATATTTTCGTAATATAATATATCATATTCAATACGCTCCACCATTTTGTCCACACTTGCCGCATAGCCGTACTTCACCATCCCCAACGAGGTAATGCCCGGACGGACATTGTGCAACAGATAGTAGTAGGGAGCCGTTTTCACGATCTCGTCGATAAAATATTTCCGTTCGGGGCGCGGTCCGACCAGCGACATATCCCCTTTCAGCACGTTCCAGAACTGCGGCAATTCGTCCAACCGGTATTTCCGCATGATACGTCCGAACGGCGTTACACGCAGGTCGTCTTCCGACGAAAGCGACGGGCCGTTCTCTTCGGCATTGACATACATGGTGCGGAACTTGTACATCCAAAACGGCTGTCCGAGATAACCGATCCGCTCCTGGCGGAAAAACACGGGTCCCGGAGAATCCTTCTTCACCCGCCATGCGATATAGGCGAATAAGGGAGAGAGCAACAGCAGTGCAACGACAGAACAGACCTTATCCAGAAAAAGCTTTATGTTCTGTTCGGCCGGTGAAAAATTGTTATCCGTCACATCGACCAACGGGATTCCCCGTATCGTCCGAAGCTGGATTTTCGAAAGCATATTAAACCGGTCCGCCAACACTTTTATCGGACGTTTATACCGGTAAAGCGAATAGAGAACTCCCAAAAGCACCTTATTATTCTTCGACTCGACAGCCAAAACTATTTCATCCACAGTCTCCTTTTCCATCAAAACCGGAATATCCTCCACCGTCCCCAGCACCTGATTTCGGTCAACCTTGACCGGCGTCCTCCCGTCTTCCGAAACAAACCCACAAATATCATAACCTAGACGGTACAAATCGTGAGCGATACGGACAGCCTTTCCTCCCGCACCGACAATCAACACGTTCATCGCCCATTCCCGGTTCTTTATTTTCTTTACCCCGCTCTGTGTAATCAGTAGACGCGGGATATAAGTAATGAAAAACTGCAATCCGAACATTCCAAAGAACAACTTATAATAGACATTGATCGACCGGGGAATATCGTCGAGCAGCAAAGCAAAGAAGACGAAAATCGTTCCAATCAGTACGGTAATGAATGTCGAGAAAAGTTCGGTAAGGCGAGACTTTCCAAACGGCTTGTTGTAATATCCCGAAAAATAGTAAAGCACCAGCCAGAAAAAAGGGATGACGAACTGGCCAGTGAGCACACCCGGATATTGCAAATAGTCAAGTAGACTATCTGTTCCCTCATTAATGACAAACAAGACTTCATAACGAAGGATATTGAATAGCAACCACGCAATCGAAGCCGATATAAAATCCGATAATATGTATTTTCCTGCTTGCTTGCTTTTCTTCATTTTTACCTGATTACCTGAACAACGCCACCGTCTCCTAATTTAATGATATGGGAAGGCTTGGCCTTGCTCATATCATCTTGGCGATATTTCACTATATAATCGACTCCGTTTTTAATACAGTCCGACACCTCGCTAAAATTGCCCGGAGAAGGTTCACCACTCACGTTAGCTGAAGTAGAGACTAACGGTCTGCGGAAACGCTCGCACAATTTACGGGAAAACTCTTCGTTCGTCACCCGGATACCGACACTACCGTCTTCACCCAAGAGATTCTTCGCCAGATTCTTCGCATGAGGATAGATAATCGTAAGCGGTTTATCGGCCACCTCGATCAGGTCCCAGGCTATATCGGGCATATCCGACACATACATGCTCAGCTTTGCTGAACTGTCGGTCAATACCAGCATAGCCTTATTATCCATTCTCTTCTTCAGCTCGTACACCTTTTGTACGGCTTTCTCATTGGTCGCATCGCAACCAATTCCCCAGATCGTATCTGTAGGATAGAGTATTATGCCTCCCGCCTGCATGGTTTCGCAGGCTTTTTGAATATCTTCTGTCATTGTTTTTTAAATAATGTCACAAATGTACAAATCATTCGCGGACTTGGAAACAAATGAAATAAAAATTAGATGCTAATGCAATTTATATTCGACATTGTCGAAAACAAATTGCATTAGCATCTAATTGCAGACTCAAAAAGAGAGACATCAATTTCCACACCGAAGACAACGAATGCAAATTTCCCGAAAATTATAATTTAATAAAAAAGCAAGCCACCAAACAGAAATATCCATTTATATTATCTAACTTTACGGATTCAAATATATTGGAGGTTTTATCACCATAAACCCGCATATCCGATATATCAGAGACGATAAAAAAGAAAAAAACAATATATAATGATTACAAAATGGAACTTTCAAACCCCAACAGAAGAAGAGTTACATAAGAGAGACAGGCTGGCAAGCCAACTGGGACTCAGTCCGGTCGTATGTCTTTTGCTCGTTCAGCGAGGACTCACCACTGTTGAAGAGGTGAAGAAATTCTTTAAACCCTGCTTGAACGACCTGCATGATCCATTCCTCATGCCGGACATGGAGAAGGCGGTCAAACGCTTGAATAAAGCACTGGGTAATAAAGAAAAGATTTTGATTTACGGAGACTACGATGTAGACGGTACAACTGCCGTCTCATTGGTCTACAAGTATTTGCGTCCTTATTCATCGGCATTGGATTATTATATTCCGGACCGGTATGACGAAGGATACGGGATTTCGTACAAAGGGATCAATTACGCCCGGGAAAACGGGATCACGCTAGTGATCTCGCTCGACTGCGGCATCAAGGCCATCGAAAAGATCGAATATGCCAAGCAGTTGGGGATCGATTTTATTATCTGCGACCATCACATGCCGGACGACACATTGCCCGATGCCGTCGCCGTACTGGATGCCAAGCGGGTGGACTCGGTCTATCCGTACGAACATCTGTCGGGATGCGGCGTCGGGTTCAAGTTCATGCAAGCATTCGCCAAAAGCAACAACTTCCCGTTCGCCGACCTGGAGAAACTGCTGGAGCTGACGGCGGTCAGCATCGCCTCGGACATCGTCCCCATCACCGGCGAAAACCGCATATTGGCTTACTACGGCCTGAAGCAGCTTAACAGCAATCCGAGCCTCGGCCTGAAAGGGATCATCGATATCTGCGGCCTGTCGGGCAAAGAGATCACGATCAGCGACATCGTCTTCAAGATCGGACCTCGCATCAACGCTTCCGGCCGTATGACGTGGCCCGCGAAAAGAGCGAAAGCATCAACCAGTATAACGAAGAACGCCGCGAACTGGACAAGAAGATCACGGACGAGGCGAACGCCGTCATCGACGAATTCCAGAACATGGAAGACCGTAAGGCGATCATCGTCTACAATCCGGGATGGCACAAAGGGGTGATCGGCATCGTCGCTTCCCGCCTGACGGAAAAATACTACCGCCCGGCAGTCGTCCTGACGAAATCGTCCGAACTGATCACCGGTTCCGCTCGCTCGGTCACGGGATTCGACATATACAAAGCAATCGAAAGCTGCCGCGACCTGTTGGAAAACTTCGGCGGGCACACGTATGCCGCCGGCCTCTCCCTGAAAGAGGAAAACCTGGACGCTTTCACCCAGCGGTTCCTCAAGCTGGCCGCCGACGAGATCATCCCCGAACAGATGACGCCGCAGATCGATATAGATGCCGTGCTGGACCTGCAAGATATCAACGCCAAGTTCATGAGTGAGTTGAAAAAGATGAATCCGTTCGGCCCGGACAACCAGAAACCCGTGTTCTGCTCGCTCGGAGTCAAGGATTACGGGACCAGCAAGCTGGTAGGGAAAGATTTGGAACATATCAAACTGGAATTGATCGACGACAAGTCGAACACACCGATACACGGCATTGCTTTCGGCATGCACCAGCACAATACGCATATCAAGAACATGAAGCCTTTCAATATCTGCTACACCATCGAGGAGAACACCTACAACGGCAACACGTCGTTGCAACTGATGGTGAAGGACATCAAGGAGAACGATATATGAAGGGATGCGGTGGATGTCTACCATAAGATCTTAGGGAAGTATTGGGGATACCCTGCTTTCCGTCCCCTACAGGAGGATATTATCCATTCCGTCTGTGCCGGAAGAGACACGCTCGGCCTGATGCCGACGGGAGGCGGCAAATCGGTCACCTTCCAGGTTCCGGCATTGGCGATGGAAGGGATTTGCCTTGTCATTACCCCGCTTATCGCTTTGATGCGCGACCAGGTCGACAATCTGCGCCGGGTCGGGATCAAAGCTACGGCTGTATATTCGGGCATGGGCCGGCAGGAAATCGTTGCGGAATTGGAGAATTGCGTTTCCGGACAATACAAGTTCCTGTACGTTTCGCCCGAACGGCTTGCCACCGGATTATTCAGGGAAAAACTACAGGCCATGAACGTCTGCCTGTTAGTGGTGGATGAAAGCCATTGTATCTCGCAATGGGGCTATGACTTCCGCCCTTCCTATCTCCATATCGCCGACATTCGGGAGCAACTGCCCGGCGTGCCGGTACTGGCACTGACGGCGACTGCCACGCCCGAAGTCGTGGACGACATACAGGGACGACTGCTTTTCCAGGAAAAAAATGCCTTCCGGACAAGCTTTGTCCGTCCGAACCTTGCCTACATCGTGCGCCGTACGGAAGACAAGCTGGGCACACTGGCCTACATACTCGGAAAAGTGCCCGGCACGGCTATCGTCTATACCCGGAGCCGGAAACAGACAAAAGAGGCGGCTCTCTTCCTGCAACAAGCCGGAATATCAGCAGATTTCTTTCATGCCGGGCTGAACCGGGAAGAAAAGGCGATCCGGCAGCACCGTTGGAAAAACAACGAATGCCGCGTAATGGTCGCCACAAATGCTTTCGGGATGGGGATCGACAAGCCGGACGTGCGGTTGGTTGTCCATCTGGATATGCCGGGATCATTGGAAGAATATTTCCAGGAGGCAGGCCGCGTCGGACAAGACAGCCGGAAAGCCTTTGCAGTAGCTCTCTGTACAGATACGGATAGTTTTCATCTGAAAAAGCGGATAGACGATGAGTTTCCCGAAAAGAAGCTGATCGGAAAAGTATATGAAGCGTTGGGCGATTATTTCCGAATTCAGGAAGGACAAGGAAAAGATATCGTTCATAACTTTGAACTGACGGATTTCTATTCCACTTGCCAGCTTCCTCCGCTACAGATACATCATGCATTGAAGTTGCTAGAACTGTCCGGCTACATTGAATATTGCGAAGCAATAGACGAATCATCCTTCCAGACCGCCCCCCAAATCACTTATACGCATCCACGCGTGCGAACAAATGCCCTTATTATCCCATCTTCCGCTTATGAGGAACGTCGGGAAAGAATGAAAAAACGCATTTCGAAAGTGGTGGAATACATGAACGGGATACATATATGCCGGAGTCGCCTGCTACTCTCCTATTTCGGGGAAAAGAATACGGAAGATTGCGGATGTTGCGACGTCTGCCTTTCCAAGAATGATTCCGGCCTGAACAACCGGGATTTCAACGCCATACGCGACCTGTTACTCAGACTGCTTTCCACCCGGCAACTGCTTCCTGTCACCACCTTGCTCCCCTTATTACCTTTTCCGGAGGAAAAAATCGTCACCACCATCCGCTTCCTAGCCGAGCATGACATATAAATCAGAATAAATATTCTATTTTTGTAAAACTTGTTCTCGTGCTATCTGCTTATGGTCATTATGACGATAAGTGAGAGTTGAATTTGCTCTTATCTATTATTACTCTCGTTTTTTGTTGTTATCTTTGCCCCTAAATAATCCAAATCAGCAAATGAATAAGATTAACATATATGTACTGACGTTCTTTCTGAGTCTGGCTGGTGTATCTATCTATGCACAAAACAACCGATCACAAGTGGTTATTACAAGCGGACAAGACAATAATGTATTTTTTCATACAATAGAAAGAGGACAAACTGTTTACGCAATCGCTACCATGTACGGGGTTACGCCTGATGATATTTACCGGCTGAATCCAGATAGCAAAGAGGGGATCAAAGCAGGTGCCACCCTTAAAATACCGCAACGCGACATAGTTGGAGGTACTGCTAAGAAGCAAGATGGAAATTATATTTTCCATACCATACAGCCCAAAGAAACCCTGTATTCATTATCCATCCGGTACACCGTTCCCGCTACCGCCATCGTAAAAGCAAACCCCGGATTGTCTACTTCCACTTTTACAATTGGCAAGACAATCCGCATTCCGGCGACGCAAGTGGAAGATTTACCGACGACGGAGCTCAAGACCGTTACCAAAGAAATTGAATATACCGTCCAGAAAAAGGAAACCATGTACCGGATCTGCCGGAAATTCAATATTTCCAGCTACGAGTTGATCAAGCTTAACCCGAAATTGAAAGAAGGAGTTAAGGCCGGTATGACTATTAAGATACCCGTACAAGCCGAAGAGAATATGACAACCGAACCTGCAACCACCATGCTTTCGGAAAGAGATGTCAATGCGTTGCTCTCAGAACCGAAAAGCATCGAGCGCGTCAACAGCGTTAAAGTAGCCTTGTTACTGCCGTTTATGACAAATGAGGCTATCCCGTCTACGGAGACACAACGCTTCATCGAATATTACGAAGGTCTCTTGCTGGCGGTGGACAGTCTTAAAAACACAGGCTGTTCTATCGATCTGTCAGTTTATGATACAGGAAACGGAACGAAGAAACTGAAAGAGATCCTGAAAGAGGATGCCTTGAAGAATGCCAACCTCATCATCGGAGCCGTACAAAACGACCAGATCGGCCCGGTTGCGGAATTTGCCCAGAAGAACAACATCAAATATGTGATTCCTTTTACATCGAAGAACGACGATGTGTTGTCAAACGCATATGTTTACCAGGTAAATACGCCCCACTCCTACCTGTATGCCAAAGCGGCTCAAGGCGGATGCGACCTATTTGCCGAAGACAATATAATCCTACTGAACATCAGGGACGGCAAGGATAAAACCGAATTTATCAAGGCATTCAAAGCCGAGATGAAACAACGGCAGATCCCATTTACCGAAATCAATTATAATGCCGAAACCCTAACTGCCGATGTCGACACGCTCCTCAGAACAGACAAACGGAACGTGATCGTACCGACTTCGGGCACATTGGAGGCTCTAAACAAGATCAAGTCTCCGTTACGTATGCTGGCGGAAACAAAAACCGAATGCGGACTGACCTTGTTCGGCTATCCTGAATGGCAGACATATACGCGTGACTGTCTGGAAGATTTCTATGCACTGAACACATATATATATAGTAACTTCTATGCTGATAACCTGTCGAAAGAAGTGGCAGACTTCTATACCAAATATAAAAACTGGTATAGTAAAAACCTGATCAATATATTCCCTAAATATGGTATTTTAGGATTCGACACCGGTATGTTTTTCATCGGAGCAATCAACAAATATGGTTCCAACTTCGAGAATAATCTGGATAAAATTCATTACCAGGGTGTACAGACCGGATTCGATTTCCATCGTGTGAATAACTGGGGAGGCTTCATCAACACGAA
>OGIA01002162.1_pt1 | contig 9586 bp, 7 predicted proteins | sample 1571671 | NCBI WGS metagenome assembly OGIA01 (sample SAMEA2582027, study PRJEB24529) | metagenome | biome: Human gut stool | place: China | collected 2011
TGGAAGAGGCAGAGGCTTTTCTGGAAGACTGTATGGCGGTCGTAGTAGATTCTCTGGATGAAGTAAGAGAATATTTTGAGGAGAGCGGTGCAGACGTGGAGAATATGGATGCGGAAGAACTCGAAGAGGCATCTGAAGTATTCCCGCTTTCAGGTGGACGCTATCTGATCGTGGAAGGGTAAAAGACAATCAAAGATATGCAGGAAGCCGCAGTTTTGTTGACTGCGGCTTTTTCTACGGCCTGCCGGATGGCATTTAGAATGATCTGAGAAGTATAAGGCGCGTCATCGGACAATTCCACGGCGTCCAGTGACTGAGTGTCATAAATCTGGTCGGCAATTTCTTCGATCGCAGGCTGGATCAGAGGAAACATTGTAGTCACGGTTTCATCCAGGTTGGCAAACCGGATGGAATTGATCCTGGAGCTGTCCACAGATACTTCCACTTCCAGATTTGTGTTGTTCAGTGTGAGGGTGGATGTGTAAGTACCAGGTGTATACTGTTTGTGAGATGTTTGCTTTTTGTCTGTATGTCCGGGACCAAACATGACGAAAAGCAGCACGATCAGAAGAATACAAAGGAGCGCGAACACAGCAGTATAGATGAGCTCCTTTGTGTGAAGGACAACGATTTTTGTTTTGGAATCCATAAGAATAATCCCCCTTGTTTTTTATCATTTTATGAGGCATATCCGGAAAATATTCCCGTCTTTTGCGTGACAAAAGCCGGGGAATCCTGTAAAATAGGTAACGCAGTTTAAAAGGACAGATTGGAAAAAGAAGAGGTGGACAACTATGTTTATCATTGTAGGACTTGGAAATCCGACACCAGAATATGAGGGAACGAGACACAATGTCGGATTTGAAGTAATAGATGCACTGGCACGAAAATATAATATTGATGTAGATACGAAAAAACACAGAGCTTATATCGGAAAAGGAATGATTGAGGGGCAGAAGGTAATCCTGGCAAAACCTCAGACTTATATGAATCTGAGCGGGGAAAGCGTCAGAAGTCTTCTGGACTATTATAAAGTGGACGAAGAGCAGGAGCTTCTTGTCATTTATGACGATATCAGCCTGGGAGTGGGGCAGATAAGGATTCGGGCGAAAGGAAGTGCCGGAGGGCATAACGGGATCAAAAATATCATTGCCCATTTGGGTGGACAGGTATTTCCCCGTATTAAAGTAGGTGTGGGAGAAAAACCGCCGAAATGGGATCTGGCTGATTATGTGCTGGGACATTTTTCAAAAGAAGAACAGGAACAGATGGAAGAGGGATATGAACATGCAGTTTGTGCAGTGAAGGAGATTGTGACAGGCAATATCGAGGCTGCAATGAACGAGTATAATCGGAAAAAGAAGGAAAAATAAAATGATGCAGGCTTTTATCGCACCGCTTGCGGAACTTGCAGAATATCAGGAGATTTTACAGAAGCGAAGGAAAGAAAAGGGGATTCTGCAGATCGCAGGCTGTGTCAATTCACAAAAAACACATTTGATGTATGCGCTTGGCGATGGTTTTTCTTACAAGATCATCGTTTTTTCCAGTGAAGAAAAAGCGCAGAAGGCATATGAAGAATATCGCTTTTTAGATTCCGGGGTATTGTATTATCCGGCAAGAGATTTGTTGTTTTACCATGCGGATATCAAAGGAAATTATCTGATGAAGCAGCGGATGGAAGTGATCCGCAGTATGGTGACAAGACAAAAGAATCAGGAGATTACAGTGATCACGACTATGGATGCTTTTCTGGACGGGCTTTCTCCGGCAGAGGAAATCGTTTCGAAGCGGATTCAGATCTCATCCGGAGATACTGTTGATTTTACTAAGCTTCAGGAGAGACTTTCCGGCCTGGGGTATGCGCGGGAAGTACAGATTGAAGGACCGGGACAGTTTGCAGTGCGCGGCGGGATCCTGGATATTTTTCCGCTTCCAGAAGAGATTCCGGTGCGTGTGGAGCTCTGGGGCGATGAGGTAGATTCGATCCGGACATTTGACGTAGAAAGTCAGCGTTCGATTGAAAACCTGCAGAAAATTGAGATTTATCCGGCAGTAGAACTGCAGAGTCAGAAGAAGCAGTCTTTTCTGGAGTATTTTCCGACAGAAGAGTCGATCCTGTTTCTGGATGAGCCGCAGAGGCTGATTGAAAAAGCAAATGAGATTGAAGAGGAATTTCAGGAGAGCGTCCGCAAGCGGGAAGAGGCCGGGCTGGAAGAAACGCAGGAGCTTACAGTATATCCGGTGCTGGAAATCTTAAACCGGATCAATCAGTTTTACGGAGTGGCATTTACCGCGCTGGAAGGAAAATGCAGGGGGTTAAAGATCCGGGAAACAGATTATATTCAGACGAAGGGTGTCAATCCGTATAACAACAGTTTTGAGATGCTCACAAGGGATTTGAAGCGGCTGAAAAGAAATCAGTACCGGGTGATCTTGCTGTCTGGTTCCAGGACAAGAGCAAAGCGCCTGGCGGAAGATCTGAGGGATTATGATCTGAGCAGCTTCTACAGCGAAGATATGGATCGTGAAGTGCAGCCGGGGGAAATTATGGTGGCATACGGGCATGTGACACAGGGATATGAATATCCGATGCTGAAATTCATGGTGATCTCTGAAACAGATATTTTTGGCAGACAGAAGAAAAAGAAACGCAGAAAACTATATGAAGGACAGAAAATCCAAAGTTTCTCCGAATTAAAGGTTGGAGATTATGTGGTACATGAAAATCATGGTCTGGGTATCTATCAGGGAATTGAAAAGATTGAAGTAGATAAGATCACCAAAGATTATATGAAAATTTCTTATGCGGGAGGAAGCAGCCTGTATATTCTTGCAACGCAGCTGGATCTGATCCAGAAGTATGCAGGAGCAGATGCAAAAAAGCCAAAGCTGAACAAGCTGGGAAGTAACCAGTGGACGAAAACAAAGAATCAGGTGCGCGGGGCAGTCAGACAGATTGCCAGGGATCTGGTGGAGCTGTATGCGGCAAGGCAGCAGGAGAATGGATATCAGTATGAACCGGATACGGTCTGGCAGAAGGAATTTGAAGAAATGTTCCCGTTTGAGGAGACCGATGACCAGCTGCAGGCGATCGCCGATACCAAGCAGGACATGGAGAGCAAAAAGATCATGGACCGCCTGATCTGCGGAGACGTCGGATACGGAAAGACGGAAATTGCCATTCGGGCTGCATTTAAGGCGATCCAGGACGGAAAACAGGTGGTATATCTGGTGCCGACAACGATTCTGGCACAGCAGCATTACAACACGTTTGTGCAGAGGATGAAAGAATTTCCGGTGCGCGTGGATTTGCTCTGCCGGTTTCGGACGCCTGCCCAACAGAAGAAGACAACAGAAGATCTGAAAAAAGGACTGGTGGATATTCTGATCGGGACGCATCGTGTTTTGTCAAAGGATGTGGAATTTAAGGATCTGGGACTTTTGATCATAGATGAAGAGCAGCGATTTGGCGTGACACACAAAGAGAAGATTAAAAAACTGCGGGAAAATGTGGATGTACTGACGCTGACTGCCACGCCGATCCCGCGGACGCTGCATATGAGTTTGATTGGAATCCGCGATATGAGCGTGCTGGAAGAGGCGCCGATGGATCGGATGCCGATCCAGACATATGTGATGGAGTACAATGATGAGATGGTCCGTGAAGCTATTCAAAGAGAACTGGATCGGGACGGACAGGTGTATTATGTATATAACCGGGTAAGTGATATTGCGGAAATTGCAGATCATGTGCAGAAACTTGTTCCGGACGCGACAGTGGCGTTTGCTCACGGGCAGATGGCGGAGCATGAGCTGGAAAATATCATGTATGATTTCATCAACGGAGACATTGATGTGCTGGTGTCAACAACGATTATTGAGACCGGACTGGATATTTCCAATGCCAATACGATGATCATCCATGATGCAGATCGTCTGGGACTTTCTCAAATGTACCAGCTGCGGGGGCGTGTGGGAAGATCCAATCGGATGGCGTATGCATTTCTCCTGTACCGAAGAGACAAGCTGCTAAAGGAAGTGGCGGAAAAAAGACTGGCGGCAATCCGGGAGTTTACAGATCTTGGTTCCGGATTTAAAATTGCGATGCGGGATCTGGAAATTCGTGGGGCAGGAAATCTTCTGGGTGCAGAACAGCATGGGCATATGGAGGCTGTCGGATATGATCTGTACTGCAAGATGCTCAATGAAGCGGTAAAACAGTTAAAAGGCGGAACCGAGGAGGAAATCTATACGACCGTGATGGATCTGAATGTGGATGCGTATATCCCGAATTCCTATATTCCGAACGAATATCAGAAGCTGGATATTTACAAGCGGATCGCGGGAATTGAAGATGAGGAAGAGATGGATGATATGCTGGAGGAGCTTATCGACCGGTTCGGGGATGTACCAAGAAAGGTACAGCAGCTTCTTCAGATCGCAGGTCTTAAAGCGCTTGCACATTCAGCTTATGTGACGGCAGTGGAACAAAAAGGAGAAGAATTCCGGTTTACCATGTATGAAAAAGCGAAGGTCAATCCGCAGAAAATTCCTCCGTTGATTCAGAGCTACCGGGGAAATCTGGTGTTTAAGGCGGAGGCAGTGCCGTATTTTGTCTATTATAAAAAGGGTAGAAATAAAAAGGAAAAGGATGAAACGGTTCTGGAACTTGTGAAAAAGCTCTTAAATGATATAAAGAGCTTGTTAGAGGAGAAAAAAGACGTTATAATGAAATAATTAGGTACAATTAGAGGAGGAATTTATGGTTGGATTGAAAAAAAGAGGTGTGATCACCGCAGTTGCCGGTATTTTAGCGGCGGTTACGATAACAGGATGCAGTGCTGCCCCTGATAATGATGCTACAGTAGTAACGGTCGGAACAGAGAAGGTTTCGTATGGTGTTGCTAATTTTTATGCGCGTACGCAGCAGGCGCAGTATGAGTCGTTTTATGCAGGCCTGATGGGGATGAGTGCGGACACAATGTGGAGCCAGGAAGTGGAAGAAGGCAAGACATATGAGGAGAATATGAAAGACAGTATTTTAGAGTCTCTGGAAAATATGTATCTTGTAAAACAGCATGCTTCTGAATATAAAGTGGAGTTGACAGACGAAGAAAAGAAGAAGATCGACAAAGCCGCAGAGGAGTTTGTGGAAGACAACACATTGGAGGACAAAGAAGTTGTGTCCGGATATAAAAAATATGTCAAAGAATATCTGGAACTTGCTACGATTCAGCAGAAGATGGATGCACCAATGAAAGAGGGCGTGGATGAAAATGTTTCAGATGAGGATGCAGCACAAAAGAAGATCGAGTATGTCCAGTTCTCTTATACGAAGAAGGATGATTCCGGACAGTCTGTTCAGATGACTGACGATGAAAAGAAGGCAGAAAAAGAAAAGGCACAGACCTTTCTGGATACAGTCAGCGCAGATCCGGACAAGGACATGAATGCAGCAGCTGCTTCGGCAGAAAAAGAAGTGCAGACGGCGACATTTGATTCTGAGTCCAGCACACTGAACGCAGATCTTTTAAAGGCGGCAGATGCGCTGGAAAATGTAGGGGACGTGACAAGCCTGATTGAGACAGACGATGGAATCTATGTGGCGAAGCTGACAAGCAAGCTGGATCGTGAGGCAACAGATCAGAAGAAAAAAGAAATCGTAGAAGAGCGCAAGCAGAAACAGTATGAAGATCAGGTGGAAACATGGCGCAAAGAGACTGACATCAAGGTAGACAAAAAAGAATGGAAAAAAGTAGACTTTGAAGATCAGGGTGTGAATGTAAAACAGACAACGACTGATTCAGAAAAATAGAATGTAGGAAAAAGGAGAAGAAATCCTGAAAAAGTGAGGGGGTTCTTCTCCTTTTTATTTGCGCCGTCGGAAAATCTGTATAAGAACAATCAGCAATAAAAGGGCGGACAGACTGTATCCGAGGAAACTGATCCAAGGGAGTCCAAACCACTTTGGAATGCTGTAAATGTCCGAGGCAAGACCTGATCCGATAAACAGGGCAGCAGAAAGAATCGTCAAAAGCACCCGGTTTGTAATGGAATAAACATCACGGCGGAAATGCTCGCCATCAGAAAGCTGCAGGTTGACTTGTGCCTGCCCGTTTTTTGTAATGTTCAAAAGATCAGAAAGCTGGGCAGGGATGTTGAGGGATTTGTCCAGTGAAGTATAAACCTGGCGTCCCTTATGTTTTAAAATGTGCCTTGCATCCAGCTCATGGATCAGCAGATTGGACATATGTACAGATAAAATCCGCAACAGATTTACATCCGGAGCACATGCACTTAAAGTTCCTTCGATCGTGATCATGCTTCGCGCAAGCAGTGTGACATCCGGGGTAATTGCAAGCCGGTGATCCTTGACCAGCTGCAGGAGCCGTTCGATCAGATCGCCAAGCCGCATGGTGCCGAAGTCCATGGAAACATACTTGCTGACAATATCATCAATATCCGTGTACAGGCGGGCATGGTTGACACGCTCCTGAGGTTCGGCAAACGCGAGTAATACGTTTTTCAGAGAATAAATATCATTCTCAAGAAGTGCCGTGATCGCTTTGCGAAGCAGCAGCTTGGTGTTGGAAGACAGATGTCCTGCCATTCCGAGATCCAGCCATGCAATCTGCCCTTTGCTGATCCAGAGATTTCCAGGATGCGGATCCGCATGGAAAAATCCATCCTCCAAAATCTGTTTGCAGTAGTTTTCCGCTGTTTTTTCGCCAATTTCAGTCATGTCGTAGCCAAGACTTTTTAGTTCCTCTATATGATCGATCTGGATTCCGTCGATATAGTCCATGACAAGAAGTCTTGGAGTCGTCAGTTCGTGATACACCACGGGGCAGGTCGTATAGGCGATTTCTTTTTGGTTGGCGTAAAACAGATCTAGATTGGCGGCCTCTTTTTCAAAGTCAATCTCTTCTCTGGTAGTCTCCCAGAGTTCATCTAAAATCGTATGAAAGTCGATCAGATTTTTAGTTCCCAGTGTCAGTTTTAAAATACCGGAAGCTTTTTTTAAAAGCCGGATATCATTTTCCATCGTCTTTTGGATGGCCGGTCGCTGTACCTTTAAAACAACCTTTGTTCCGTCTTTTAGCTGTGCGGGATGTACCTGTGCAATGGAAGCAGAGCCAAGCGGAGTCTGTTCGATGGAAGAAAAAATGTCAGAGACAGGTCGCTGTAATTCGGATTCAATGATTGAGACTGCAGTCTCATATGGCATGGGGATCACATCGGTACGAAGCCTTGTCAGCTCCTGACAGTATACTTCCGGGAGCATATCGGAACGCATGGACATGATCTGCCCCAGCTTGACATAAGTAGGGCCCAGATCTTCCAGAATCTCGCGGAGCTTGACCGGTGTCAGACCCGAGGTCAGATGGTGTTTTTTTAAAACTTTTAAAATCTCGTTCAGCCGCCTGCCGGAGGCGGCTGAATCTTCTTCCGTGTATGATGGATACCGGGAAGGATCCATTGTTTTTTGTTCTTTATTCATTCTGATTCTTCGGGTGTCCTTTCATCGGAGGTAATATCTGGATCTTCAGGCTGTTCTTTTCTTGCTTCTTCTGTCTGGGCAATCTTTTCTTTCAGAGCGTTTAATTCCTCTTCGGTCATCTGATCGACAGAATTCATGGCATCTGTATAATTCCTGGTAACGGTGACAGAAATATGTTCTTTGACTTTTTCTTTTGCTGTATGTTTCAGTTCTTCATTGAGCATTCTGCCCTGTGCAACGGTCAGTTCGCCTTTTTCTACCAGATCATCGATCAGTTCTTTTGCGTTTTCTGCAGTAGAGGCGACAGCACCTACACCTGCTAAAAATACTTTTCTTAATCCTTCTGTGAATTCCATAAAGACCATCCTTTCTTGAAGTACATGATTGTCATTTGTTATAGCACGTATCAGGAGGAATGTTTCTTACTTTTTTGTTAAAAATATGAAAAAAAGTAAGAGGGAAAAAGCAAAATATGGTATAATTTTCTATATCAGACAGGGGAGGAAACAGGTGTGGAAAAAGTGAGAGAGAAGGTACTTTTTGCACTGCAGGAAGTACAGAGAGCAGTGATCGGAAAGCAGGAAGTGACAGAGACGGTGATGAAAGCATTTTTGGCGGGTGGGCATGTGCTGGTGGAGGATATTCCGGGACTTGGCAAGACGACCATGGCGATTGCTTTTTCCAGAGCGATCGGACTGCAGAAGCGCAGGGTGCAGTTTACACCGGATGTACTTCCGTCAGACCTGACCGGATTTACCATCTACCAGAAAGAGAGAAATGCGTTTGTATATCATCCGGGAGCCGTGGTCTGCAACCTGCTTCTGGCAGATGAGATTAACCGGGCGTCTCCGAAGACACAGTCAGCCCTTTTGGAAGTGATGGAAGAGGGGCAGGTGACCGTGGATGGAAAAACCAGAAAGATTGCTCCGCCGTTTCTGGTGATCGCTACGGAAAATCCGTCCGGCTCCGCAGGGACGCAGTTGCTTCCGGAATCTCAGTTGGATCGTTTTATGGTCTGTGTAAAGCTGTGGGATATCCGACAATTCGCGAAGAGATGGAGATTCTGCGAAAAAATGAGAATGGCCGTACGTCAGATGCCGTTCAACAGGTGATGACAAAGGAAGAACTTGAGGAAGCACAGCGGGAGACTACACAGATTTTTATGCATGAGCGGATTCTGGAATATCTGGTGCAGCTGGCACAGGCTACTAGGGAACATGAGATGCTGGAGCTGGGGATGAGTCCAAGAGGAACAGTGGCACTTGCAAAGATGGCGAAAGCGGGTGCGTATCTGGCAGGAAGAGAATATGTGGTTCCGGCAGATGTCAGGGGAGTGTTTCGGGAGACTGCACAGCATCGGATCCTGTTAAATACAAGGGCAAGGATCAGCAAAGTAAAACAGAAGGAAGTACTGCAGGAAATTTTGTCCGCAGTAGAATCACCATCATTGAAAAAGCGATAAAAAGGAGCGCATATGGGAAAACGGATGATAACATATCTTCTGGTGCTTGGCGCAGTGGGATATCTGTTTTTGATGTATATTTATCCGGCACTGAGCGGGCTGTTGATTTTTGTGCTTCTGTATCCGGCGGCAGGAATCGTTTATCTTATTTTTGCGGGGAGAGGACTTTCTGCCAGAGTAAAGCGGCTCTCGGATTACGGAGAAAAAGAACAGCAAATGAAAGTCAGTATACAGGTTTGCAGGGAAAGTTCTCTTTGGATCGGAAAGTGCAGGATTCTGCTGGAAATGGAACATGCAGTATCCGGCATCAGACAAAAAGACAGTTTATGGCTTTCTGAAAAGCAGGCAGACTATACATTTGAACCAGACAGGTGCGGAGAGTGGAAGCTGACGATTACAGAAGTGAGAATCTATGATTTTATCGGAATTTTATCTGTGGGTAAAAAGCAGCAGGAAAAGGAGCGATTCACAGTCCTGCCGAAGATCTGTGCAATGCCGGTAGAGATTGGGAGAAGGACGCGGGAATTTCCGGTTGAGCCGGAAACCTATTCCAATGAAAGGGGTGGGCAGGATGCTACGGAAATCTATCAGATCCGGGAGTATCACATTCCGGATCCGGT